>Ga0082212_10001724_pt1 | contig 32102 bp, 26 predicted proteins | sample TergutNt197P3_FD_71548 | JGI IMG/M metagenome (GOLD analysis project Ga0082212, IMG submission 71548) | Neocapritermes taracua P3 segment gut microbial communities from Petit-Saut dam, French Guiana - Nt197 P3 | ecosystem: Host-associated > Arthropoda: Insects > Digestive system > Gut ...
CGAAAAACTCGACGGTTCCGGCTATCCCCTGGGGCTGCGGGCAGAGGACTTGGATTTCAACTCCAGGCTTCTCGCGTGCATTGACATCTACCAGGCCGTCTGCGAGGAGCGCCCCTATCACGCCGCGCGCAGCCATCAGGAAACGATGCCGATCTTGTACGATATGGCGGGCAAAGGGAAGATAGACGCACAGATCGTCAAGGACATGGATGAGGTTATGGCAGACTATTCGCTGCGCGACATCCCTCCGCCCCTGGTGTGATCCACCCGTCCGCGAAGGGTCAGGGCGCCGGCGTTTCGGCGAGATCCGCGTGGATTTCACCCATGGCGACATACAGGCGGGCCAGGGCCGACAGGTAGTCGGCTCTGGCGCCGGTCAGGCCGGCCTCTTCCAGGCTGAGTTTGGCCTGGGCGTCGAGCACGTCCGTGTTTGTGCCGACCTGGGCATGGTAGCGGGCCACGGCCGCATCATAGGCTTCTCTGGCTTGGGTCACGGCCTTTTGCGCGACCAGGATGCGTTTTTCCGCATCTTCAGCCATGAGCAGGCGGGATTTGATCGCGTAAGTCACTTCCTGGCGCAGGTTTTCCGCTTCGGCCTTGAGGCGGGTCTGGGTGAAACCGGCCTGGCGGTCGGCATACCAGGTCCGGCCCCAGTCGAAAATGGTCCAATCCGCGCTGAGCGTAACTTGGCGGTCGGTGTAGCCGGTGGGCAGACCGGAGGAGCCGGAGGCTTTCCAGCCGCTGCCGCGCGTGCTCCAACTCAAGGAGGCGCTGACGCGGGGATAATAGTCGCTTTGTACCTTTTCCCGTTCCTTGCCGGCGATTGCGACGGCCAGCGCGGCCATGCGCAGATCCGGCCGCTGCCTGGAGGCGCGTTCCAGGCATTGGGCGAGGCCGAAGGAAAAAGGCACCGGGTTCAGACTGCCCGTGTACACAACCGTGTCCGTAACCGGCAGGCTGAGCAGGGTATTCAGGCGCGCGGTCTGTGTGGCGTGTTCGTTTTCGGCCTGAATCAGCAGAACTTCTGCGCGTGAAGCGTCCACATCGGCCTGGAGCAGATCCAGGCGCGGGCGCAGGCCTTCACGAAAAAAGGCTTCGGTCACCTGGCGCTGGGATTGCAGCCGTTCCAGGGCATCGCGCGCGCTGCGGACGTTTTCCAGGGCTTTCAGGTAGGTGAGGAAATTTTCCTGCACTTGCAGGACCAGCTCCAGGTCCGTAAAACGGCGGTTTTCTTTCTGCCGCTCTTCTTCCAGGGCGGCCTGTTGCCAAGTTGCCAGGTTCTTGAAGCCGGCGAACAGTTCCTGCGTCAGCCCGGCGCGCAGCATGGCCTGCTGCCTGCCGGAGACAGCGGTGATAGGCTGTTCGGCCGCGGTGATGGAGTAGGCGGCGCCGAGCGCCGGGCCGAACGCTCCCCGTGCCGCCTTGACGCCTTCGGCAGCGGCTTGGGCGCCGGCTTGGGCGGCGGCTGTGCGGGGATTATCCCGCAAGGCCTTGGCCACGGCCTGGGCCATAGTCAGGCCGGAACCGCCGGGCGCGCCCAAATCGGCGGCCTGGACGGCGACGGCGATGCAAAGCGGCAGCAGCGCCGCCAGCTTGAATATCCATACTGTACGCATGGCGCACAGCGTATCATTGGCGGGCGTCGCCTGTCCACTGCGGCGGGAAGGCAAAAGATCAGGCGTGTTGTCCCGAAACGGCCTTTTCAAGAGTTTTTGCCACCCATTTATTGAGGCTTACGCCATCATGGGCTGCCCGCACGGCGAGCCGCTGATGGATTTCGGGATGCAGCCGCACATTGAAGGTGCCGGAATAAGGCTTTTGCGGCTCTTTGCCCTTTTCGGCGCAATACTCAAGATACACTTCGATGGATTCCGCCAAGGCCGCCTTGAGTTCATCAATGGATCGGCCCTGAAAGGTAATGACATCGGTAAGGTGCAAAACATCGCCGTGAAAAATATCGGCGTCAGGGTCGTAGGCAAAGCTGCCCTGATAGCCCTTGTAGGTCAGTATGCTCATGGTGTCACCCCCGCGTTTTCAAGAAAGCGCCGGACGGATTGTACCGCGCCCTTGTCGGTGTCCGGCTGCGGATGCGGGCGATGGAAGTGGGCAACCACGCCGTTCATTTCCACGACCACACGCGATCCTCGCGCTTCTTCCAACACGCCGCCGCAAGCGGAAAACAACGTTTCGATGTCCGCCCATTTGATGCCCGCCCTGACGGGATCGGCAAACACGGCTTCCAGCGTCTTGCGGTTTTTGTTGTTCATGGGAACAAGTAATACCATTTTTTAGTTGCACGTCAAGGCAGGGATTGCGAGGAGAGCGGACAGCGAGGCGGAAAAAGCGGCGGAAGCGGCGGCGGCCGCCGCATGGGCCGGCGCGGCGTCACGGCGAAGCGCCACGCCTGTTTTCCCCATTGCATCCTGGGCAGTCAGCGTTTATATACCAAACATTGTCCGGACGGGGCGTTTGCCGCCCGGTGCGGCAGTGTAATCCCTTCACTCGGAATCATCTATGGAATTGAGCCTGTTATCCATGTTGTCCGGCGCGACCAAGGTCGGCGTGGCGGTTTTGGGCCTGCTTGTGCTGATGAGTTTGACCAGTTGGGCGCTCATGATCCACAAGTGGCTGGAAATCCGCGCCGCTATCGACAAGTCCAGCGAAGGGCTGGAGCGTTTTGACAGAGCCAGGGATCTGCGGGCCGCCGTGCAGTCTCTCGGTGGCGATCCCTCCTCGCCCTTATACGGAGTGGCGCATGAAGGCGTGACCGAGTTCAACCGTTCCAAGGAAGCCGGCAACAAGGAAGAGATCGTGGTGGACAACGTGCGCCGCGCTCTGCGCCAGGGCGTGGGCATGGAAATGAGCCGGCTGCACGCCTCGCTCTCCTTTTTGGCCACGACAGCCAATACCGCGCCCTTCATCGGACTGTTCGGCACGGTCTGGGGCATCATGCATGCGTTCCACAGCATCGGATCGGCCAAGTCCGCCTCCCTGGCCACGGTCGCGCCCGGCATTTCCGAAGCCCTGATCGCGACAGCCATCGGTCTGGCCGTGGCCGTTCCGGCCACAGTGGGCTACAATACCTTCCAGAGCCGCCTGGCCATGGTGGACACGCTGCTGGTCAATTTCGCGAGCAGCTTTCTCAACCGCGCCCAGCGCGAACTCAACGCCCACAGGCCGCATCGCCACAGCAGCACGGAGTAGAGACAATGGCCGTACCTGTCGGCGGGAGAGGATTTGTGTCTGAAATCAACGTGACGCCCTTTGTGGACGTCATGCTGGTTCTTCTGATCATCTTCATGGTGACCGCGCCCATGATGAGCGAGGGTCTGGAGGTTGATCTGCCCGAAACACGGGAAGTGGCGGCCCTGCCGGCAGAGGACGCGAACATCGTGCTGACCGTGCGCCGCGACAACACGCTGTATCTGGATATCTACCAAGTTGATCTGGCGGACCTGGAAACCAAGGTCAAGCTGCTCGTCACGGACCAGAAAAAACAGCTTTTTCTCCAGGCGGACAAGGATGTGCCTTACGGCCTGGTGGTCAATGTCATGGGCAGGCTGCGCGCGGCCGGGGTGGAAAAACTCGGCGTGGTCGCCGTGCGCGAAACCGCCATCCCCGATGCCGATGCCGCACCCGGGGGAAACCGTCGCTGAGGCGAGCGTATGCGACTCGGCAGTTATCTCGCTTCCATCCTGCTGCATGCCATGCTGTTTCTGCTGGTTTTGCTGTGGCCGAGCAAGCCGCATCTGGATTTGAGCCGGGCCGTGCAGATCAGTTTGGTGGATGGCGCTCCGGGCGGCGAACTCCAGGCCAGCCCCGTGCTCGGGCAACGGCGCGATCGCTTGTTCCCGGCCAGGGCCGAAGCCAAACCCGCGCCCGACGCCAGAGCGGAAGCCGCGCCCGAGGCCAGGCCGCAGGAAAACCAAGCCCGGACCGTACGCGAGCGGCTCAAGCCTGCCGAGGAAATTCCCCGGCCGGAGAGCGTGCTCACGCGGGCGGAGCAGCCCGAACCTTTGCCCGGCGAAGTCCAACTGCCCGGTGCGAGCACAGTGCAGCCGCAACCGGACAAAAGTCCCGAGATCAGGCCCGAAACCGGACCCAAACCGGAACAGAAGCAGGCAGAGCAGAAAAAAGTTCCCGAAGTTTCGCGTGAGGATGCCATTCGGGCTGCGCTCGCGGATGCGCAGAAACAGGCGAAGCCTGACGCCGGCGCGCAGAGATCGCGCCAGGATGCCGTGGAGCGCGCCTTGGCCGACGCGGCCCGCCAGAGCCGCAACCTGCGGGGAATGGGCGGCGGGGGCGGCGAAGGTGATGGTCCTGGCGGCGGAGGGATCAAAGACATCTACAAGGGTCTGGTGATCATGGCCGTACGGCCCAACTGGAATTGGAATTCCTTTGCGTCGCGCGAGAATACAGTGGTTACGCTGCGCATCAAACTCGATCGGGGAGGCAACGTGCTGGATTGCCATGTGGAAAAAAGCTCCGGCAATCCGGGCTTTGACGGCGATGCCGTGAACGCCGTCCGGCGGACCAAGGTGCTGCCTCCTCCGCCCACGGCCGCGGAACAGGATTTGAGCATCAACTTCAATTCCCAGGATTTCGCGGGATAGAGCGGCTTGATTTTGCACATGCTCAAGCGCCGCCGGATTGCAAACATTCAACCCCTGATACCTTTATGAAATATCGCATCGCTTGCGCTTCACGTCGGGCATTGTTCGCGGCTGTGTTTGTCCTGGCCGGCCTGTCGGCCGGGCCGGCGGGCGCGGTCACCACGATCGACATTTACGGGGCGGGCCAGAACGTGGTCAACCTGGCCATGGCCACGCCGATCAACGCGGGCGGCAGCCCGGTTTCCGGCCTTGGCGCAGAGTTGCACAAAGCCATTGAGGAGAACCTCGGCTTTCTGCCCTTCGTGCGTCTGACCAATGCCCAGGCGGTGCTCGGCGGCGTCGCTCTCAGCGCCTATCAGATGCCGGGCATTGATTTCAAACGCTTTCAACTGGCCGGGGCGGACAGACTGATCACCGCCGGTTGGCCAGGCGGCGACACGGACGGCGGCGTCGTCGAACTGCGCCTGTTTGAAACGGCTTCGGGCCAGTTTTTGTTCGGCAATTCCTACAAGGTGCCGAAGGATCGCGTTTACGACGTGGCGGACCGTTTTTGCGCCGACCTGATGAAGCACCTGAGCGGCCGGGGCGATTTCTTTCTGTCCACCCTGGCCTTTGTCAAAACCGGCCAGGGCAAATACCGCAAAGACATTTGGATGTCCAAGCCCACGGGCCGCGACATCCGCCAGGTCAGCAATATCGAGGGCACAGCCCTGTCTCCCGCCTGGTCCAGGGACGGGCGTTTTGTGGTGTTCACCCACATCGATACCCAGAGCCATTCGCTCGGCGTATGGGATCGCACCACCAACCAACTGCAGCGCATCCGTTTTCCCGGCAACCTGGTCATTGCGCCGTCTTTCACCCCGGACAACAGGGTGGCCGTGAGCCTGGCCACCACGGACTACCCGGACATCTATCTGCTGGATTACCGTTTCCAGAAGGAACAAACCCTGGAAGCCGGCCCGAGCATCAACATCGCGCCGACCTTTGACTCCACGGGCACGCGCATGGCTTTTTGCTCCAGCCGCCTAGGCGGGCCGCAGATTTTTCTCAAGGATTTGAAAAGCGGCGCCATCACCCGCATCAGCCGCCAGGGCGACTACAATACCGAACCCTTCATCAGCCCGGACGGCACGCTGATTGCTTTTTCCCGGCTGACGGACAGCGGGCACCGCATCTTCGTCTATGATCTCGTGACCGGCTTCGAGCGCCAGGTGACCTTCGGACCGGGCAGCGACGAACAGCCCTCATTCGCGCCGGACAGCTATTTTTTGGCCTTTTCGTCCACGCGCAGCGGCCCGCGCCGGATCTACCTGACCACCCGGCACGGCGGCGACGCCAAGCATGTGCCCACCGGCGGAGGCGAAGCCTCTTTTCCGCGCTGGGGGCTTTTGCCCTGAATCATTGGCACAGTTGCCCCGGCTTGCGCCCCCGGTAAGAGAACATGCAAAAGGGATTGCCACATGCAAGAGCGTTACGTCCACTCCCATGCCAGGTGGTTTGCCAAAGATGCCGCATCCGTGCTGGAAAAGTTGCAAAGTTCTCCGGACAACGGCCTGTCCGCCGCGCAGGCTGCCGAGCGGCTTGAGGCATTCGGCCGCAACGAGCTTCCTCCCGCCGAGGCGGATCACGCCCTGATCCGCTTTCTCAGGCATTTTCACGATATTCTTATCTACATTCTTTTCGTCTGCGGCTTTGTGACCTGTGTTCTCGGGCATTACGCCGACACCGTGATCATTCTCGCCGTAGCCGTAGTCAACGCGGGCATCGGGTATTTTCAGGAAAACAAGGCGGAAAAAGCCCTCAACGACATCCGGAAGCTGCTTTCGCCGCGCGCCCTGGCCATTCGGGACGGCACGCGCGTTGAGGTGGATGCCGCGCGCTTGACCCTGGGCGACATCGTGTGTCTTGCTCCCGGCGACAAAATTCCCGCCGATCTGCGTCTTTTCCGGGCGGATGCTTTGCGCGTGGAAGAATCGGCCCTTACCGGCGAAGCCATGCCCGCAGAAAAGCATACCCGGCCCATCGCCCCCGAAACCGTGCTCGGCGACCGTGCAAACATGGCGTATTGCGGCACCACGGTCAGCGCGGGCACGGGCTGCGGCGTGGTGGTGGACATCGGCACGGATACCGAAATAGGCCGCATCAGCCAACTCATCGCCGCGGTGAGCGATACGACCACGCCGCTTATCCGGCAGATGGCCTCTTTCGGCCAAACAGTTTCTGTTGCGATCATCGGCGTTGCCGCCCTGGTCTATCTGTTCGGGCATTTCTTCCGCGACTACGGGCCGTCGGAATTGCTGCTCTCAACCATCGGTCTGGCCATCGCGGCCATTCCCGAAGGGCTGCCCGCCATCTTATCCATCATCCTCGCCATCGGCGTGCAGAACATGGCCAAACGCAACGCCATCGTGCGCAACCTGCCTGCGGTCGAAACGCTCGGCTCCGTTTCCGTGATCTGTTCGGACAAGACCGGCACCCTGACCAAGAACGAGATGACCGTCAAACACCTTGTCGTGCATGACGCGGGCTTTGCCGTCACCGGTTCCGGCTACGCGCCGGCGGGGGAAATCCGCCAGGGCGACGACCCGGCCCCGATGGACGAAGGCTCGTTGTTGCGTTTGCTCCTGACGTGCTTCGGGCACTGCAACGACGCCTCGTTGTCGCAGGAAGCACAGGGCGTTTGGACCGTGCAGGGCGACCCGACCGAAGGCGCGCTGTCGGCGGTCTGCGCCAAGGCCGATCTCGGCGCGCTGCCGCCCCGCCTCGCCACCTTGCCCTTTGATTCGGAATACAAATACATGGCCACCCTGGCCGGGGGAAAAGACGGCAACATTGTTTACATCAAAGGCGCTCCGGACAGGCTTCTGGCCATGGCCGATCACGAGATGGCTTCCGGCGGCCCGGTCCCTCTTGAGCGGGAACGCTGGGAAAAGGCGGTCGCCAGCCTTGCGGCCGGGGGCATGCGCGTGCTCGGCGCCGCGATGCGCTGTGTCCCTTCCGGCGAAACGGCGCTTGCGCATGAAAGCCTGCAAGACGGCGTGATCTTTCTCGGACTGGCCGGCATTGTGGACCCCCCGCGCGAAGAAGTGGTGGACGCCGTTGCCGTGTGCCGCGCGGCCGGCATCCAGGTCAAGATGATCACCGGCGACCACGCGGACACGGCGAAAGCCATCGGCCGGGAACTGGGCATCGGCGACGGGGAAAGCGCGCTGACCGGCAATGAGCTTGACGATATGACCGATGAGCAGTTCTATGCCGCCGCCCGCGGCTACGACATTTTTGCCCGCACCAGCCCGGAGCACAAGCTGAAGCTGGTCAAGGCGCTGCAGGCTCACGGCGTGATCTGCGCCATGACCGGCGACGGAGTGAACGATGCTCCGGCCCTGCGCATGGCCGACGTGGGTGTGGCCATGGGCATCAAGGGAACGGAAGTGACCAAGGATGCGGCGGAAATCGTGCTGGCGGACGACAACTTCAGCACCATCGCGGCGGCGGTGGAAGAAGGCCGCAGGGTTTACGACAATCTGAAAAAAACCATCCTGTTCATCCTGCCGACCAACGGGGCGGAAAGTTTTCTGATCATCGCCGGCATCCTGTTCGGCACGATGATCCCCCTGACGCCGGTGCAGATTTTGTGGGTGAACATGGTCACCTCCGTCACCATCTCTCTGGCCCTGGCTTTTGAACCGGCGGAACCCGGCGTGATGGACCGGCCTCCGCGTGATGCCGCCGAGCCTTTGTTGAGCCGCTATTTTCTCTGGCGGATTGTGTTCGTTTCCGTCTTGATCGGCGGTTTGACCCTGGCCTTGAGCACCCGCCTGCTCAATGCGGGACAGCCGGAAGACTTGGTCCGCACCGTGACGCTACAGACCATCGTGCTGTGCCAGACCTTCCATCTCTTCAACAGCCGGAGCATCCGCCAGCCGGCGCATGCTCTCGACTTTCTGGGCAACAGAGCGGTTTTCGCGGTCTGCGGCCTGATGGTCTTGCTGCAACTCGCCGTGGTGTATCTGCCGTTCATGAACGCCGTGTTCGGCACCGTGCCGCTGGGATTGGCGGATTGGCTGGCGCCCGTTCTGCTCGGCCTTGCCGTCTTTTTCATGGTCGAAGGCGAAAAATACATCATGCGCAGGCTTGATGCCCGCATGGCGCCTGTTTCCAGGCCGTAGACCTTCTGCCGTTCCACAGGGGTTTCCGATGCCGTGCGGCTGTCATGATGCCCCTTGGCCGGCCCGGCGGAAGCGGACAAGGGGCAGTGGCGCGTTCCTTGCAATCTTCATTTTTTGAGATGACGACAGTCTTCGGGAGCCGGTCGCATGACGCAGCCAACAGAATACCGCTTTGAAGATTTGGCTCTTCTCGGGCGCATGAGCAAACGCCGCGACGACCTCGTGGTTTTTCTCGGCCGCACGGACGAAGGCCTGATGGATAACGTGAAGTACGCCTACCTGCATGCCTGCGCCGGCCGGTACGGCTTCAATGCCTTTTTCTTCACGCTGTGCGGTCATGAACACAAGGTGCTCGAAGACGCGGGGCTTCCGGCCATCAGGCTGGATGGGCGCGGGGTCAAAATATTGGCGAGCGCCGGCGTACTCGTCATGGACGCCTGCTCCACACGTCTTCCTGCGGAAGCCTATCTGCTCGGGCATGGCGCTCATACCATACAATTGTGGCACGGGATTCCCCTGAAAAAGGTCGGCCTTGCGGAAGCGGACTCCGGCATACGCATGACCCCGGAGAAAGCGGCGGGCCTGTACAACGTCTATGCCGCATACAAAACAGTCGCTTCCACTTCGGCCTGGGCCACGGAGCAACTTTTTTCCAAATGCTTCAAGGCGGACACTTTTCTGGAACTGGGTTACCCCCGCAACGACATCCTGCTGCGCGCCCCGGAAAAAAACGACCTGCTCAATGTGGACGCCGCATGCTACGACATGGTCACGCGCCATCGAAAATCCGGCGGCAAGGTCGTGGTGTATATGCCCACGTTCCGCGACACGGAGCTTGATTTCACAGACGAAGGCGGCCGGGTTGTCTTGGAGCCGCAAGAACTGGCGGCATTCACAAAAACGCACGGCGTGCTTTTTCTGCTCAAGCTCCATCCCAATGTGGATGACGACAGGCTTTCCGCCTTACCGGGCGTTGTGCGCTACCCGAGCCGTAGGGACATCTATCCCCTGCTGCCCCTGGCGGATGCGCTGGTGACCGACTATTCTTCCGTGTATATGGATTATCTGCTGCTGAACCGGCCGATCCATTTCTTTGCGTATGACCTGCAGCGTTACCGCACACAAGACCGGGAACTCTTTTTCCCATACGAGGCCATGACTCCCGGCCCCATCGCCCGCACACAGCGGGAACTCTTGGCGAATCTGCACGCCTGCCTGGTTCTGGGAGAGGATGCGCACGAAGCAGCGCGCCTTGCGCTGCGCGAAAAACTCTTCACCCATGTGGATGCCTGCGCCTCGCAACGCATCTGCGAACATATCCGAAAACTCCTGCGCGCGCCGGCGCAGGGCGCAGCCTGATTTTTTTCCGCAAGCATGGCGCGCATGGCTCTTAACGGGTCAGGCGCCGATACGTCACTGCTCCATAGGCGAATAGGGGATGCGGATGGCCTGGCCGGTGTCATCCCAGGCATAGGGCGTTCCGTCCAGAAAATTCTTGCCCCGGAGGGCGTTGCGGGCAAGCCGGCCTATGGCCTCGGCCATGGCCAGGTTGTCCTGCTTGACCGTGGCGCTCATGACGCCGCGTTTGATGGCGGCCACGGCTTCGTCCGTGGCGTCCACGCCGAGCACGGGAATGAACATGCCTGCCTGCCCGTTTTCCAGGTTGTAGCCGTGGGCGTTCAGGGCTGCGACGGCTCCGAGCGCCATGGAGTCGTTGTTGGCCAGGATCAGTTCGATGGCGTTGCCGTGGACGGCAAAGGCGGTTTCCATGGCCTGCCGGGCGCGTTCATGGTCCCAGCCGCAGATGTAGGTGCCGCCGAGCTGGCTCATGGACACGCCGAGGTCTCTGGCTGTTTTCACGCTGTATTCCGTGCGGGCCAGGGCTTCGGGATTGTCAGGCTCGCCCTGGAACATGATGTACTGCACTTTGCCGTCGCGGTTGCGGTCGTATTCCGGGTGCTTGTCCCACAGGCGCTTGATGATTTCTCCCTGCATGATGCCCGCGTCCTGAATTCTGGTGCCGACGAAGCAGGCTCCGGGGTAAGGCTTGAGCGCGTTCAGGTCGGGTTCGCGATTGAAGAAGATGATCGGAATGCCGGCCTGTTGCGCCTTGGCCGCAACGCTGCCCGCGTTTTTGGGGTCCACGATGTTGACGATGAGCAGATCGGGTTTTTTCCCCAGCATGCGGTCCAGTTGATCGTTCTGCGTGAGCTGATCGTTTTGGGCGGCATGCAGGCTCAGGCTGCCCAAATCCGCGAGCGTGGCCTCCAGGGCGCGGGCGACGGAGGCGATGTAGGTGTCGTCGCCACGGTAGAGAAAAATGCCGATGGACGGAGACGCCTTGGGAGCCGACGGAGGCGGGGCGTTGTCGCAGCCGGCGAACAGGACGCCGCTGAACAGGCAGAACGTGAAAAGCAGGGTGGATACGCGGTGCATACATCCTCCGCGCGGTCGGCCGGGTCATTGCCGGACATGCTTGTCGCTCCAGGCGGCCAGAACCCGTTTTAATTCCGCGATGTCAATGGGTTTTGTAATGTATTCGTCCATGCCCGCTTCCAGGCCTTTTTCCCGGTCACCGCGGATGGCGTTGGCCGTCATGGCGATGATGGGAATGGTCGCGGCCCTGGGATTTTTGCTGGAACGGATCAGCCGGGTGGCCGTCAGGCCGTCCATGACCGGCATCTGAACATCCATGAGGATGAGATCAAACGGCTCGGTCTCAAAAAGCCGCACGGCTTCAGCACCGTTGACGGCCACGCCGGCGGTGATGCCCAGGCTTTTTAGAATTTCCAGGGCGATTTCCTGGTTGAGATCGTTGTCTTCTGTGAGCAGAACATGCAACGGCGGCAGGGGAGGCTCGTGCACTGAGTCCGCGTGCGATGCGGCGAGCAGGGCGGCCTCTGACCCCTGGCGGAGGCGGATCGTGAAATGGAAGGTACTGCCCCGGCCGAGTTCGCTCTCCACCCAGATCGCGCCGCCCATCATCTGAATCAGAGATTTACAGATAGCCAGGCCGAGTCCCGTGCCTCCGTACTGGCGGGTGATTGAGCCGTCAGCCTGGGAAAATTCTTCAAAAATATGCTGCTGTTGCGTGAGGCTCATGCCGATGCCGGTATCGCGCACGGTAAAGTGCAGGCCGATGCGGTCATCATCGGCCTGATCGTCCCGCGCCAGAGACACGCGGAGCCGAATTTCGCCCTGCTTGGTGAATTTTACGGCATTGCCGCAGATGTTGATGCACACCTGCGACAAACGCAGGGCATCGCCTTCCAGGGTATCCGGCACATCCGCGTCCACATCGAAGCTCATGCTGACGGCCTCGCTCCGGGTTTTGCCGCCCAGCAGGTCAAAAGCGGCGTGCAGCAGCTTGGAGAGGCTGAAGGTGTGTTCGTTCAGTTCGACCCGGCCGGCTTCAAGCTTGGAAAAGTCCAGAATGTCGTTGATGATGCCCAGAAGGTTTTTGGCCGCGCCGTCGATACGGAGCAGATATCGGGTTCTCAGGTCGTCAGCGTGTTCCTGCAGGCCCAGGTACGTCATGCCGATGATGCCGTTCATGGGCGTGCGGATTTCGTGGCTCATGCGGGCCAGAAATTCGCTCTTGGCTTTGGCTGCGGCCTCGGCTCTTTCGATGCTCTCTGTCAGCGCGCGGACCATGTGCAACAGGCTGGCCGAAAGTTCGCCCAGCTCGTCCCGGCTTCTGACGCCGGTGGACACGCCCTGCCTGCCCTGGCCGACCAGCAGGGCGAAATCGCGCAGCCGGTTGATGTCGCTGGTAATGGGGAAAATGAACAGGCAAACGCAGGCGCAGGCGAGCAGGGCGGCAAGCCCGGTGGCCAGTCCGGCCGCGTTGCGCACATCGTCGATGGCCGAGAGCATGTAGGCTTTTTCGGCAATGATCACGGAGTACAGCGAAGTCTGCGGAATGTGGCAAAAGCCGATGGTTCTTGTTGTTTCGCCCGTGGTTACGGACAGCAATCCCCGGCCTTGGCTGAACATGGTTTCCAGCCATTCCGGCCCGAGGGCGTTGATCATTGCCACATCTTCGGTTTGCGAAGAAGCGACGATTTGGCCGGCAGCCGAGAGCAGCAGGGCGCTGACATGGGGACGGCGCGCTTCGCGCAGCACGGAGCGGGTGATCTTTGTCAACTGCAGCGTGCCGATCAAGGCTCCGGCCTTGCCGTTGTATACGATTTTGAGCGAAACGGCGACCAGCGGCTCGCCGGAGAGGGGGCTGGCATAGGGCGCGGACACCGAGAAGGTGTTTTTGTACATGGTGTCCACAAACCAGGGCTGGTGCGCGACATTCAGGCCAAGACCGGCCGCGCCGTCGCCTGCCAGGGCTTGCCCCCGGTCATTGGTCAGAAAAAAGCTTTCATAGTGGCCGCACGCGTCCTTGACTTTGAACAGCAGGGCGTTGAGCGCGCCGCGCGCGGCGTTCATGCCCTCTGCCGGCAGTTCGATGCCCTCCATGACAGGCGTCAGGCCGGCCGCCAGCACCATGTCCTTGCCCGAGCGTTCAAGCTGCTCGGAAATGCTGTTGCCCACAATCCGCGCTGATTCCAAAATTCTTTCGTCCCGCACCGAGGCGATGACGCTCTGCGATTCTTGGACGAGAAACAGCGAAAGAACAGACAGGGTGATCAGAATGACGGCAAGAATGGATAAAGGCAGCTTGACCCTGATTCCCGGACGCATACTCATTGGCGCATTGTCCTCAGTGCGGCAAATCCGCGAACATATGGCCCTGGCGGATGATGCCGGCGATGCGGGCGTCAAGTTCTTCGCTGGCGATGCAGGCAGGGACGGGAGGCCGCGCGGCCGGGTCGGACCGGGATTTCAGGCCGCCGGCAGTCAGAATGCAGGCCACGCGGCTATCCGGACCTATTTCTCCCCTGTCTTTCAGATCGCGCAGGGCTGCGTAAGTTGCGGCGGACTCGGGCTGGACAAACAGGCCGGCTCTGGCCAGTTCGCTCTGAGCCGCCAGCATGGCGGCATCGCTGATTGCGGCCGTCAGGTTGCCCTCCGAACGCAGGAGGTGCAGAACCAGGCTGCCGCTGTACGAAGCCGGATTGGCGCGGTCTTCGCGGCAGGCGTGGACGATGGAGCAGCGGCTTGAGGGCTGCACGGCCATCAGGCGCGGCATGTGCCTGATCAGCCCGAGTTGGAAGAATTCCCGAAAACCTTTGGCAATGCCCCGGATGTTGCTGCCCGAATCAACCGGCGTCACGATCAGGTCGGGCACTTCAAAATTGGTCTGTTCGCAGATTTCGTAGGCGGTGGTTTTGTAGCCTTCAATGCGCATGGGAGCGTCCGCGTTCATGAAGTAGATGTCGTTCCGGGCGCCGATGTCCAGGCTGCGGCGCGTCAGTTCGTTCCGGCCGCAGGCGACCCGGATGAGATGCGGGCCGTAAACGGCGATGGGGGCGAGCGTTTCCTCGGGAACATCGTCCACGATGATGAAGGTTTCCAGCCTGGCCTTGGCCCCGTAAGCCGCGACCGAAGCGCCCAGGCTGCCCGAAGAGACACTGCCCACACGCCTGTAGCCCAGTTCCAGGGCATGCCGGATGCAACTGGCCGTGCCCCGGTCGGTGAACGACCAGGTGGGGTTTTTCGTTTCATTTTTCAGGTAGAGTTGGAGAATGCCGATGGTTTCGGCCAGGACGGACGATTCGATCAGGGGCGTGAGACCTTCGCCGAGCGTGCTGTGCGGGTCCGAGTGGTCGAACGGCAGAAAGTCCTTGTAACGCTCAAACAGGTTTTGCGTCGGTCCCTGGCTTTCCCGGATGTGTCCCATCCGCGCGTCTTCAAATTCAAGCGGCTCGCCGCATGCGGCGCAGCGTATGGCCAGGTGATCGGGCCGGTATTCCCGGCCGCACAGACCGCAGCGCAAGCTCAGCTGTTTCATTGTCCACTCCTGGTTTTACCGGCAAAGGTGGGGCAGGCGAACGGCAGTCCTTCTTTGCGCGGGCCGCAGCAGGCGTTGTCCGACACGCAGGCCGAAGCGTCGGCCGATCCCAGACGCCAGGCTCGAACCAGATGCGGGTCGCAGATCAGGGGCCGGCTGAGAGCGATGTAGTCGGCCAGGCCTTCGCGCAACAGGCCTTCGGCCGTGTCCAGGCGGCGGATGCCGCCCACCAGCATGAGCGGAATGCGCACATGCCGCCTGAAAACTCGCGCGGCCTCGCGGTAGTAGACTTCGTCTTCGCCGCTTTCGACGCCCCGGCGCATGGGGGGGACGGCGGCGCCCGGCAGGACGGAGCCGCCGGAAATTTCAATGCAGTCCACGCCGGCCTCTTGCAGCATGACGCCGATTTCCACGGATTCGTCAACTTGCAGTCCGGGTTCGAGAAAATCCTGGCTGTTGATCTTGACCAGCACGGGGTAGTCCGGCCCTACGGCGGCACGCACGGCCCGGACCACGCCCAGCGGGAAGCGGGCGCGGTTTTTCAGCCTGCCGCCGTAGCTGTCCGTGCGCTTGTTGAAAAAGGGCGAAAGAAACTGGCCGAGCAGGTAGGTGTGGGCGGCATGGATCTGCACGGCGTCAAAACCGGCCCGCTTGCCGCGCAGGGCGGCGGCGGCAAAGGCTGCGGCCGTGCGGGCGATGTCTTCTTCCGTGAAGACGCGCCCCGAACGGGGGGGATCAAAAGACAGCAGCGAAGGGCCAAGAGGCTTCAGGTCCGGGCCGGAAGGCTGGGCGAAGATGCCGGCGTGGGCGATCTGCAAGGCGATCGCGCCGCCGGCGTCGTGTACGCCCCGGGCCAGGGCCGTCAGGCTGGGCAGGCATGAATCGTCATGCGCCAGCAATTGTTTGGCGCCGGCCCTGCCTTCCGGAGTGACAGCCGCATGGCCGCTGATGACGAGGCCGACTTCGCCTCGCGCCAGGTCGGCCAGGGCGGCAACGAGTTCGGGGCTTGCCAGGCCGTCTTCGTCGGCCAGCCTTTCGTTGGTGGCGGAACGAACGATGCGGTTGGCCAGGGTGAGGCCGCGCAGCACGGTGGACTCAAAAAGCGAAGGCATCGGAACTCCTGTGGCAATGGAGGTGAGCGCGGTGCAGCGGTCATAGTAAATGGCAATTTGTCTGATTGCAACTTGGCCCGAGTGCTGGTAGGAACTCAGTTCGCCGCGAAGACTCGCCAACAGCTGCCGCAGGCTTCGCTTTGTGCGCCGGAGCAATGATGGATACGAAGGCATATTGCATTCCGGATCTCGCCCCCGGCACGCCGTTTCGTCTGGAAGACACGATCCGGCGCAGCCGTTTTCTCGTCAGTCTGGCGCATGCGCCGGACAACGCCAGGGCGCGCGCCTTTGTCGAGTCCGTGCGCCGGGAGTTTCCGGATGCGAGCCACAACTGCTGGGCCTTTGCCGCCGGTCCGCCCGGCGACGCCGCCAGCGTGGGCTACAGCGACGACGGTGAACCGCACGGCACGGCCGGCCGCCCCATGTTGACCATATTGCTGCACGGTGAAGTCGGCGAAGTCTGCGTGGTGGTGAGCCGCTATTTCGGCGGCGTCAAACTGGGAACCGGGGGTCTGGTGCGGGCTTACCAGGGCATGGTCCGGCTTGGCCTTGAGCAGACGCCGCGCCGTCTGCACCTGCCCTCCGCCCGGCTGGAAGTGCTTGTCGGCTACAACCGCGTCGCCGCTCTGCGCCGTCTGCTGCCCGTTTTTTCCGCCCGCATCGAAGAGGAGAGCTTTGCATCCGACGCCGCCTTCCGCATCAGTCTGCCCGAGACCCTGGCCGCGGCCTTTGTCGCGGAGTTGAACGAACTGACCGGGGGCGCGGTGCGGGTGCGCAGCGTATAGCAGGGCGACTTTCAGACCCTTTATGCGGCGTTGCGGCGAAAGCGAATTGCGCCCGCGCCCCGGCGTACGGAGCGAAGGCATAACATTGTGGACAATTATCTGTGGTTGATCCTCGGGAAAAATCATTGTAGAAGAAGGTAGGAACGAGCACTGGAAATCAACATTGCATCCCGCATTGTTGATTGGGAATGGAAAACAAAAGGAGAAGCTGGCTATGGATTATCAGAAGATGTACCGGGAGAAGCTGACTACGGTTGAAAACGCCGCCAAAGTCGTCAAATCGGGAGATTGGGTGGATTACGGCTTCTGCGTCGGGCATCCCGTGGCTCTCGATCAGGCTCTTGCGGCCCGCAAGGACGAGTTGGCAGACATCAAAATCCGGGGCGGCGTGGAACTCTGGACCCCGGCCGTTGTGAAAGTTCCGTCGGCCGAGAGTCCTTTTGTCTGGAATTCCTGCCACATGTCCGGCGCCGTGCGCAACCACATCGCGAACGGCAATGTGTTTTACACGCCCATCCGTTATTCCGAGCTGCCCCGCTATTACCGCGAGCATGTGGAGCGTGTGGATGTCGCCATGTTCCAGGTGACGCCCATGGATCGTCACGGCTATTTCAATTTCGGCCCCAGCGCCTCGCACACCATGGCCGTGTGCGAACGGGCCAAGGTGATCGTTGTCGAAGTCAACCAGAACCTTCCCCGTTGCCTTGGCGGACACGAAGCCTCTGTTCACATTTCTCAGGTGGACATGATTGTCGAAGGCTCCAATCCCATGCCCGCCGTGTTGCCGCCGGCCGCCAGCAGCCCGGCTGACGAAGCCATCGCCCGCCTGCTGGTGGACGAAGTGCCCAACCGCGCCTGTCTGCAACTCGGCATCGGCGGCATGCCGAGCACCGTGGGCCGGTTGCTGGCCCAGTCCGACATCAAGGATCTCGGCGTGCATTCCGAAATGTATGTGGACGCCTTTGTCGATCTGGCCGAAGCGGGCAAGATCACCGGCGCCTACAAAAATTCCGACCGCTTCCGCCAGGTGTTCACCTTTGCGGCCGGCGGCCAGAAACTCTACGACTACATCAACGACAACCCGGAACTCATGAGCGCGCCCGTGGACTATGTCAACGACATCCGCGTCATCGCCGGCCTGGATAACTTCATTTCCGTCAACAGCGCCGTGGAAGTCGACCTTTTCGGCCAGGTCAACGCCGAAAGCTCGGGCACGCGCCACATCAGCGGCGCGGGCGGCCAGCTCGACTTTGTGCTCGGCGCTTACCTGTCCAAGGGCGGCAAGAGCTTCATCTGCCTGCCTTCCACGTACAAGGCCAAGGACGGCACGCTCAAGAGCCGCATCGTGCCCACCATGGAACCGGGCGGCATTGTCACCGATACCCGCACCAACCTCCATTACCTGGTGACCGAGTTCGGCAAGGTCTGCACCAAGGGCAAGTCCACCTGGGAACGGGCCGAAGCCATCATTTCCATAGCGCATCCCGAGTTTCGGGATGAACTCATTGCCAAGGCCGACGCCATGCACATCTGGAAGCGGTCAAACAAGAAGTAGAAATAAAAACAAGGCGGCAGCGCCTCGGTTCGCCGTGAACCGGGGCACTGCCGGGCAAAAGATCTGTCGTCGAGCCTAGTGCTCGAGATCGGCCTGGGGGCTGTCCGGGCAGCCGGCATTCGCTTCCGCCCCGTACTGAATGGATCGCCTGAGCCTGGGCCAGGCCAGCTTGCTCAAATCGTTGGCATAGGCGTCAATCTGCGTCCGTTCCTCGTCCAGATTGCGCAATTTGAGCACAAGATAGGCCCACTTGTTGGCCTCTTCGGCCGTCAGACCCTCGCAGCACAGCGCGTCTTCCAGTTCGGGCGCAAGTCGCGCCCACGCGCTGTCGCTGAAAAAGTACATTGAGGCCACATCGGCACTTCGCAACAGCGAGAACCCCTTGTGGGGAACCGGCTGCATGCACTGTTCCACCTTGGCGTCAATCGCCGCCAGCACATCCTGATACCCGCCGTAGACAACATACTGCTCATACAGTATCGGCTTTTTTGTCACATCCCACGGCGTTTTGGGAGCACAGGCGCAGGCAAGCAGGCACATGAGGGCCAGGATTCCCAATTTTGTTTTCATCACAAATCTTCCTTTTGGAGTATGGAGCCATTCCATTTTGAAGGTGCTGTAATGCCAAGGGCCGCATCCCGGCTTCTCGCAATCGTGGTGTCAAGCTATGTAGCATTGAATCCACGGAAAATACAAGCCATGATTTTCATGGCGTCCGCATGGGTCGCGCGCGGCTTATTCCAATTTTGCGATCGCCCGCGCGGCCTTGGCCGCGCGTTTTCGATCCGCCGGCCAGTCTCCGCGCGGGGAGAACGAGAGCACGATCATGCCGATCAGGATGCCCGCGGTTATACAGCTTTGGCGGAAGATGATCCACCAGCGTTCCGGCCCCAGAACGCGCTCGCCCAAGGCCGCGTAGCCGCCGGCCCGGATGGCGCTTTCCTGCTCGACGATGCCCGCGCCGAGCGATGCGAGCACATACAGCACGAACAGGCCGGCCACACACCACAGCGCCGCAAGATACCCGCGCCGCGAAATAAAGCGCATGGGCGCCAGAAACTGCGAAGCGGCGAGCAACAGCGTGATGTATTTTTTGATATACACCACGCCCAGCGGGACTTCGGCCGCGAGGACAAAGTCGGTGTTCAGGCTGAAAAAGGCTGCGGACAAGGCAATCTGGGCCACGATGCTCATCAGGGAAAGCCGCCGCTGGTACATGGCGCACAGGGTGAAGGCGACGTAGATGGCGATCAGCCCCGTTCCCAGCGCATCCATACCCTCGAAAAAGCTCATGTACATGGCAAACTGGTAGACGACGCTGTTGAGCATCAAGAGGGCCAAAAACAGCGAGACCCTGGAGGCCAGCGGTTCTTTTTCCGGATTCAGAACGGTCTGAGCCATGTGCGTTTCTCACAGCATGAAGCCGGCCGGGATTGTCAGGGCAAGGATGGGGAGTCTGGAAGAAGGAGAGGCTCTTTGAGAAAAAGCGTCCTCTCCTTCTTTACATGGTGGCCGGGCCGATGCCGGCCTTTGTTACTTGTCGTCGTGCTCGAAGTGCACGCTGAGCACGGGGCCGTAGTAAATGGCGGTGTCTTCAAGCGCTTCTTCGATGCGCAGAAGCTGGTTGTACTTGGCCAGGCGATCGCTGCGCGACATGGAGCCGGTTTTGATTTGGCCGGCGGTCACGCCCACGGCGAGATCGGCGATGAAGGTATCTTCAGTTTCGCCCGAGCGGTGCGAAACGATGGTGGTATAGGCGGCCTGCTTGGCCAGTTCGATGGTGTCCAGCGTTTCGGTGACCGTGCCGATCTGGTTGAGCTTGATCAGGATGGAATTGGCCACGTTTTCGTCGATGCCCTGGGCCAGAATGTCGGGGTTGGTGACAAAGATGTCGTCGCCCACGAGCTGCACGGAGTTGCCGAGCTTGAGCGTCAGATCGCGCCAGCCGTCCCAGTCCTGTTCGCTCAGGCCGTCTTCGATGGAGATGAGCGGGTATTTGGCCGTGAACTCGCCCAGCCAGTTGATCATTTCGGCCGAGGTGAAGGATTTGTTTTCGCCGGCCAGCACATAGCGCCCGTCGCGGAAAAACTCGGAGGCGGCCGCGTCGATGCCCAGGGCCACTTCGCGGCCGGGCTGATAGCCGGCTTCCCCGATGGCCTTGACCAGGTAGCGGAAAGCCTCGTCGTGACTCTTCAGGTTGGGGGCGAAACCGCCTTCGTCGCCCACGCTGGTGACGTGGCCGTCCGCATGCAGGATGGCTTTCAGGGTGTGAAAGACCTCGGCCCCGATGCGCAGGGCGTCACGGAAGGTTTGCGCGCCCACGGGCAGGATCATGAATTCCTGGATGTCCAGGCTGTTGTCGGCGTGCGCGCCGCCGTTGATCACGTTCATAAGCGGCACGGGCAGCACTTTCGTATTGGCGCCGCCCAGGTACTGGTACAGGGGCAGGCCGAGAAATTCGGAGGCGGCCCGGGCCGTGGCCATGGATACGCCGAGCATGGCGTTGGCGCCCAGGCGGCTCTTGTTGTCCGTGCCGTCGAGATCGATCAGGGTGTTGTCGATTTGCACCTGGCGCAGGGCATTCATGCCGGTGACGGCTTCGGCGATTTCACCGTTCACATGTTCCACGGCCTTGAGCACGCCTTTGCCCTTGTAGCGTTTTTTGTCGTCGTCGCGCAGTTCGAGGGCTTCACGCGTGCCTGTGGACGCGCCCGAAGGCACGGCCGCCCGTCCCACATGGCCCGATTCGAGGGAAACCTCTACTTCCACTGTGGGATTGCCGCGTGAATCAAGGACTTCGCGTCCCCATACCGATGTGATCGTACTCATGAATCCTCCGATGTGGCCCCGTATCCCGGCCACGTCCAAGCGGGGCAAACCCGGACGCCGTAAGGACAATCAGGCAAGTTCCTCATGCAGAAGGCGCAGGCCTTCCAGAATCAGGTCCGGATGCACGGCGGTGATGCAGTCGGTCACGTCGGCCACGGCCTGGGCAAAACCGCCCGTGGCCACTACCGCCAGCGGGGCGGGCAGATCGACCGCGAGCCGGGCGCACAGGCCTTCGGTCATGGCCGCGAAGCCGAACAAAAAGCCGTGATTCAGGCTGGTTGTGGTATCACGGCCCGCGATGGGGCGGTCTGTGATCGCTTCCAGGGCAATGCGCGGCAAAAGCGCCGTCCGCGTGGACAGAGCGTGCAGCGACGACATGATGCCCGGACAAATCAGACCCCCAAGATAGGCTTGTTCGCGGATGCAGTCAAATGTTGTGGCCGTGCCGTAGTCGGCGCAAATGATCGCGGCGGCGTCCGGGTAGAGGCGGCGCGCGCCGTAGGCTGCCACCAGGCGGTCCGTGCCCACTTCGCCGGGGCGTTCGTAATGGTTGTCGAGCGGCACCGGAATTTCCTGGTGCGCGAACACGGGGCGCACATTGAGAAAACGCTCGCATGCGCCGCGCAGCAACGGATTCATGGTCGGCACGACCGAACTGACCAGGCAGGAGCGGACAGCGCACCCGGCGGAGGCGTGATTCAGAAGGCCGCGCAGGCAGAGGCCCAGGCTGTCCGCGCTCTGGCTGGTGTAATCCGTGGGTAGGGTATATGCCGTGAGGATTCCGTTGGTTGCGGACAGACCGATCTTGATCGAGGTGTTGCCGATATCAATAAGCAGCAGCATGACGACGAGGTCTCCTGTGCGGCCGGAGAGGGCGTCTGCCCTCTGCCGATTTTTTTCGGTCCCGCGCATGGCGTGCGCGGGGAGCCGGCTTATTCTGAAAAGGCGGGCGCGGTTTCCGTTTTCCAGTCGCGCACGAGATCGCGCAGGCGATCCGGGGCGGGTTGTTTGCAATATTCGGCAAAAACCTGAATGCGCGTTGCCCCGCGCGGCGCGAACAGGCCTTTGACCCGGCACCACAGGGGATCGACGGATGTGACCAGATCGTCCAAAATGGTGTTGGTGATGGTTTCCATAAACGATCGGTGATCGCGGAAGGCAAACAGGTAGAGTTTGTAGCTTTTCGATTCCACGCACAGCCTGTCGGGAATGTAGTCCGTCACGATGGTGCCGAAATCGGGTTGTCCCGTGACAGGGCACAGGGATGTGAATTCGGGAAAGGTCAGGCGGATGATGTAGGGCCGTTCCGGATAGCGGTTGGAAAAACTTTCCAGCAGGTCGGCGTGCGGGGCGTCCGGCCGTTCCATGCGGCCGGTCCCGAGTCGGGTGAGAGCGCCGGCGCCGTCGTCTGTGCGGATGGTCATGGGTGTTCCTCGCCTGCGAGTGGGTGCAGGCCGCTTTGTAGCATAAGTCTGTTCCGGAAGAAAGGTGCTTGCCCGGTAAACTCCGGGCGGCTACACTGCCCGGAAGGAGAAGGCGCATGAGTCCGTCCGGGCATCGGCGGCACGCGGCAGAAGAGGCGGCATGCCTTGTGCCCAGCCGCTCACAACGCAAGCGCGACAGCCTGGCCCTGCAACGGGTGGGCGAAGCGCTGACGCGCTGTTCGGATGCCGCCCTGGCCGGACTGCCGCTTTCGGACGCGCTGCGCCAGGCCGTGACCGACTGGAAGCGCATCCCTTCGCGCGAGGGCAAGCGCCGCCAGTTGCAGTACATCGGCCGGCTGATGCGCAAAGAGGAAGAATCCGAGGCTCTTATCGCGGCCCTGGGCGGCGGGGATGCGGCCTGATGCTTGTACGCCGGGCTTACCGCATGCCGAGAATCCGCAGCGCGTTGCCGCCGAGAATGGCGTCCAGCGCCTTGTCCGACAGGCCGATTTCCTGAAAGGTCGCGAGGTTTTTCTTGGGAGAAATCTGCGGCCAGTCGGTCCCGAACACGAATTTGTGGGAAAAGCGTTCCAGTTCGGGAAAGTAAGCCGACAGCTTGCGCACCGGCAGGCCGGAGAGGTCAATGGAAACGTTCGCGTGCAGGCGGGCTACGGTCATGGCTTCGTCATACCAGGCGCCCCGGCCGCCGTGCGCCATAACCAGGGTCAGATCGGGAAAATCCACGGCCACGTCGTCCACAAAGATGGGATTGCCGTATTTGAGGCGGGCGTTTTTGAACACCGACGTGCCGGTGTGGATGAGCACCGGCATGCGCAACTCCTGGGCCGCGGCATACACGGGATACAGCCTGGCTTCGTTCACATGGAAGTGGTTGTAGGTGGGGTAGAGCTTGATGCCCCTGAAGCCTTCGTCATGCAGGCGGTGCAGGTTGCGCACGGGGTCCGGGTTGTCGTGGGGGTTGATGGTGCAGAAGGCGATGAGTTCCTTGTGCCCGGCGCAGAATTCCCGAACCCGCTCGTGCGAGGCGACGCCTGTGGTCAGGGGCGTGTATTCGGCCAGAATGACGGCATAATCCACGCCCTCGTCGCGCATCAGTTGCAGGAAGTTGGCCGGGTCGTCATACATGCGGGCGAAGCGCGTGAAGTGTTCCGTGCTGCCGAGGATGGAACCCATGAGTTCGTTCAGCGAGGGACTCGGTGGCTCGTACCGGGCCAAATGCACATGAAAGTCAACAACGGCGCGCGTGGGCATGATGTTCTCCTGCCGGACATGTTCAGAGGCAACATGCTGTAGCACACGCGTTCGTTGCAGGCAATCCCGCAGGCGCAGGGGCATCCCGATTGCGGGATGCCCCTGTAGGTTGCGGTGTTCAGCGTCTGTCGAGGTGCATGGGGTCCGCGTTGAAGATGCGCGCGTCCATGAGCGTGGGCGGTTTGTCCATCTTGGGCGCGAAGTCCATGTGGGCCAGCACGTCTTTTTGCAGGTCGATGCCGGGGGCGATTTCGATGAGATGCAGGCCGTCCTTGCGCAGTTCGAACACCGCCCGTTCCGTGATGTACAAGACCGGCTGGTTGACTTCGACGGCGTATTCGCCGCTGAAGGTCACATGACCGACTTTTTTCAGGAATTTTTTTGCCGCGCCTTCTTTGACGATGGTGAGTTTGCCGTTGCCGGCGGAGATTTCCAGGCCCTTGGCCGTGAACGTGCCGCAGAAGAACAGGCGCTTGGCATTCTGGGTGATGTTGATGAAGCCGCCCGCGCCGGTGACGAGCGAACCCATCTTGCTGACGTTGATGTTGCCGACTTCGTCGCATTCGGCCAGGCCGAGATAGGCGAGATCGATGCCGCCGCCATCGTAGAAGTCGAACTGGTAGTTTTGCGGCAGGATGGCTTCCGGATTGATGGCCAGGCCGAATGCCAGGCCGCCGGCGGGAATGCCGCCCACCGGACCGGCTTCCACGGTCAGGGTCATGTAGCCGCCGATGCCTTCTTCGTTGGCGACGGTCGCCACGGCTTCGGGCATGCCGATGCCGAGGTTGACAATGGTGCCCGGTTTGAGTTCCATGGCCGCGCGGCGGCCGATGATCTTGCGCTCGTCAAAGGGCAGGGAAGGCACGGAGTCCGTGGGCACACGGATTTCGCCGCAATAGGCCGGCGCGAGGACCGGATCGACTTCGGACATGTTTTGCGCCGGCGGCAGCACCACGATGGCGTCCACATAGATACCGGGAATCTGAACCAGCCGGGGATCGAGCGTGCCGGACTGAACCTTGTGTCCTACCTGGACGATGACGACCCCGCCCGAGTTCTTGGTGGCCTGGGCGATGGAGGTGGCATCGCCGACGATGCCTTCGTGGTACATGGAAATGTTGCCTTTTTCGTCCGCGGCCGTGCCCCGGAGGATACAGGCGTTGATGGGAAAGGCCTTGTACAGCAGGCGTTCCTTGCCGGCGATGGTGATCAGTTCGACAATGTCTTCTGTGGCGGTTTTGTTGATCTTGCCGCCGTCCAGGCGCGGGTCGACAAAGGTCTTGAGGCCCACATGGGTGATGGTGCCGACTTTGCCGGCGGCGATGTCGCGGAACAGGTGCGTGATGACGCCCTGGGGCAGATTGTAGGCTTCGATTTTTTCTTCGGAGGCCAGTTTGCCCAGCTTGGGCACCAGGTTCCAGTGTCCGCCGATGACGCGGCGGACGAGTTTTTCATGCCCCAGATGGTTCAGCATGCGATCTTTTCTGTCGCCCTGGCCGGCGCCGTAGACCAGAGTCAGGCCGGTGGGTTTGCCGGTTTCGAGAAAACGCTGCTCCAGCGTCTCGGCCAGCACATCCGGAAAGCAGGACGACACAAAACCGTTGGTGGCTAACGTGTCGCCGTCTTTGATCAATGCTACTGCTTCACGTGCCGTCATGAATTTGGCCATAATGATCTCCTTGGAATGTTGCCGTTGTGAGAGGTCGCGCCCCAGGCCCTTGCCGTTATCGACGCCGTCCGTGTGCGGCGGCGGGGAAAAACATGGATCACGGTTATTATGACGCAATATGCTTGACGTGGCAACCTTCAGGCCGAAAAAATCCGGCGTTTTTGCGGCGAAACCCGAAACATGGCATTCTTCCCAGGCTCTTGCATGTTCCGCGCGTGTGCCCCATACTCGGCGGCAACCGAAAACCTGTTGCACGTTACGGAGTCGCCATGCCGCATCTTGCGCCCTTACACTGCACGACCATGCCGGAAATCGACGAAGTGGTCGAAAATCTTTGTTCCCAGGCCTCTCTGGACACGGTCTACCACAAACCCCTGCACGACGCGCCCATGCCCTCGCTGGAGAGCTTGAAGGAGATCATGTCCAGGCTCAAGGCCGCGCTGTTTCCGGGCTATTTCGGCATGTCGCATGTGCATCCCGAATCCATGCGCTACCATTTGTCCGCCAACCTGGATTCCGTGTACCGCCTGTTGGCCGAACAGATCAGGCGGGGCGGATGCTTTGCCTGCGCCGCTTTTGCTCAGGATTGCGAATTGTGCGGCGAAGCCTCGCACGAGCGGGCCATGACCCTCATCAGAAAGCTGCCGCACATCCGCCGTCTGTTGGCCTCGGACGCCAAAGCCGCCTATGAGGGCGATCCGGCGGCCAACAGCCCCGGCGAAACGATTTTTTGCTATCCTTCCCTTCTGGCCATGACCCATCACCGCATCGCGCACGAACTGTACACGCTGGGCGTGCCGATCATTCCCCGGATCATCGCCGAGATGGCTCACTCGCATACCGGCATCGACATCCACCCCGGCGCGCGGATCAGTGAGGAATTTTTCATCGACCACGGCACCGGCGTGGTGATCGGCGAAACCAGCATCATCGGCAAAGGCTGCCGCCTGTACCAGGGAGTGACGCTTGGGGCCATGTCGTTTCCCAAGGACGACGCGGGCGTGCTGGTCAAGGGCAATCCCCGGCATCCCATTCTGGAAGACCGGGTGATTGCGTATTCCGGCGCGACCATCCTTGGCCGGATCACCATCGGCGAAGGCTCGATCATCGGCGGCAACGTGTGGGTGACGCGCGATGTGGACAAGGGCAGCCGCATCCTGCAGTCCGGCGCCCAGGACGTTTGACGGCGCGCGATCAAACGGATTGCGGCCGGAGCCGGAAGCTGGGAGCGGTGTTTGCATGGAAAAGGCGCAGATGGCGGCGGAGGCCGGCGCGGCTGACCGGAGGCTTGTTTTCAGCGCGGCCTTTGTCATTATTTTTTGTTCTTCGGGTGTGTCCGCTTTTTCCGTGTTCGTGGACGATCTCATGGCCGCCACCGGCGGGTCACGCGCCGAAGTGGCGCTGTCGCTGGCGATTTCCCAGTTCAGCCTGGCCGTGTTCGGCATTGTTTCCGGTTGGATCGTGGATCGCTTCGGTCCCCGGATGCTGATGTACGGGGGCGGCGTTCTCATGACCCTGGCCTGGGTTCTGACCGCTTTCGCCGACAGTTTGATCATGCTGTACCTGAGTTTCGGCCTGTGTTTGGGCGCGGGCGTGGGCCTTATTTACGGCCCGGCCATCAATACCTGCCTGCGCTGGTTTCCGGACAAGCGCGGATTTGTCTCCGGTTTTCTGCTCAGCGCGTCACCTCTGGGAACGCTGGCCATAGCCAAGCTGGCCGCCGTGCTCTGCCACGCCTTCGGCAGCGCCGGCCTGCTGTGGATTGGGTTGATCTACCTGGCGCTGACCTTCAGCGTGGGCTGGAAGATGGTGCTGCCGCAGTCGGGATGGCGGCCGGATTGCTGGAAGCCGGCGTCCACGCCGGAGAAGGACCGGGCGGGCGGAGATTTTTCGTGCGTCGCCATGATCCGGACCGCCGCCTTCTGGCACATGCTGCTGCTGTATGCCCTGGCAGCCACCGCCGGGGCCATGATGGTCAGCGTCCTGTCGCCCATCGCCCAGGTCCAGCTCGGCATGGAGCCTGTGATCGCGGCCAACATGGTGGTCGCCAACTGCCTGGCGAATTTTTTTGGCCGGCTGGCCGCAGGCCGTCTGTGCGACAAATGGGGCGAGGCCAAAACCTTGATCCTGATTTTCGTGCTGACCGTCATCGGTCTTCTGGGCATGCGCCAGGCGGCGTCCGTGATCGCGTTCACTGCGTTTCTGCTGCTTCTGGGCGGTTCTTACGGCGGGGTGCTCGTGGTGTTTCCGCCGCTTTGCGCCAGAATGTTCGGCATCGCGCATTCGGGCGCCAACTACGGCATCCTGTTTTTCGGCCATGCCTTCGGCGGCCTGATCGGTCCGCAGATCGCGGCCCGGACCGTGGACAAAAGTCTCGGCGTTCACGCCTTCGACAACGCCTATCTGCTTGCCGCCGCCGTGGCCGTTATGGGTCTTGCGCTGAGTCTGGCTTTCGTCCGCAGGCGCGCTCCGGTGGACAGCGGCCGTGAGCTGTGAGAACTTGGGCGGCGAGGCGAAGCGGCCGTCCGCGACCGCTATACTGAAACCGCCGGCCCTGCGGACCGGCGGTTTCTTGTTTACGGTTTTTTACGGCATGGAATTACAGGCCGAGGATTGTCCACACCGCGATCAGGAAGAAGGTCCAGGCAAAGGGGAGGACCAGGGAGGTCATGCCGATGTCCGGGTAAGACTTCTTGTGGTTCATGCCGCAGATGGCCAGGAGCGTGATCACCGCGCCGTTGTGCGGCATGGTGTCAAAGCCGCCGGAGGCCATGGAGGCCACGCGGTGCAGGAGTTCCGGGTTGAGACCCACCTGGTTGGCCAAATTCAGGTAATGCGCGCCCATGGCTTCGAGGGCGATGCTCATGCCGCCCGAGGCGGAACCGGTAAGGCCGGCCAGCATATTGACGGCCAGGGCTTCGGAAATGAGCGGGGTGCCGGGGATGCCGAGCAGGGCTTCTCTCACCGAGATGAAGCCGGGGAGGGAACTGACCACGTTGCCGTAACCCACTTCCGAGGCCGTGTTCATGATGGCCAGAAGGGAGCCGATGGCGCCGGCGTTAAGGGCTGTCTGCAGGTTGCCGCGGGCCTTGAACTGCCTGCCGGCCAGAATGATGGCGAAAACAATGCCGCAGACGAGAGCGATGATCAGCGCCCAGTTGGCCGTGGGAATGGCTGTGGCGGCCATGGGCAGACCCTTGGCGATTTCCAGGATGGTGGCGTCCCACCATTGGGGAATCATCTTGGTCAAGAAGAAGTTGATCGACAGAACGAGCAAAAGGGGCAGGGCCGCGAACAGCGGGGGAATTTCGGGCACGCCGTCGTCAAAGTTGATCGCCACGCGGGTGTCCGGTTCGCCGTGGCGTTCGCCCGCGGCCAACATCTTGCGCTTGCGGTATTCCAGCCAGAGAACGCCCAGGGTGAACATGCCGATGGCGCCCACGATGCCGAAGCCGGGAGCGGCAAAGCTGTCGGTATGGAAATACCTGGTCGGGATAATGTTCTGGATTTGCGGGGTGCCGGGAATGGCTGTCATGGTGAAGGTGAAGGCCCCGAGAGCGATGGTGCCGGGAATGAGGCGGCGGGGAAGGTCGGCCCTCTGGAACAGGGAGTTGGCGAAAGGATACACGGCAAAGGCCACCACGAACAGGCTCACGCCGCCGTAGGTCAGGACGGCTGCGGCCAGCACGATGGCGATGATCGCGCGCTCCGCCCCCAGGGTATCGGCGATGGCGCGGGCCACGGAACGGGCCGCGCCGCTGTCTTCCATCACCTTGCCGAAGACCGCGCCGAGCAGAAAGACCGGGAAGAAGTTTTTCACATAGATGACCGCCCGCACCATGAACACTTCGGTATACGCCGGCATGAGGTGGTAGCCTGCGGTCATGGCCGCCACCAGTGCGCAGACGGGCGCAAAGAGAATGACTGAATAGCCTTTATAGGCAATATAGGTCAGCAGCGCCAAAGACAGGATAATACCCCAAACCATAAGTAACCCCCCTATGCAGATTGAAGGTGAACCGGCACGGAACCGAGGCGTCGCTCCGTAACTGCCGCCAGGGACAGCGCCATGCCGGGGCAGGCAATGTTGTTGTGAACCGATGCCAGGACGCCCAAGAAAGCCATTTTGTCCCTCTTAAGCCACAACCGAACATATTGCAAGAGCCTTCAATAAATTACAGCATTTTTTATGGCGATCGGGCGAAACGACGGTTTGTTGTTTCGCCGGACAAGCCTTGACGGGCGTGTATTTTGGGGAATGTTCCGCGGCATCTTTTACTGTTGGACACCTGCGCGCGCCCGGGGAACGCAGGCGGCTTGCCGGCACTCCGGCATGAAAACCGCGCTGGTCCGGCCGGGACGCGCCCGCGAATATAAGACTTGATTTTCTTCAATAAGCCTGCAAGAATACCTGCAACTCCCCGCTTTGGATGTGATCATGGCGAAAATTGCCGAACTGCTCGAACGCCTGCCCCCGGTCAAGGTGGTCCATATGAGCGCCAACGGCGTGGCTCTGTGGATTTGCTGGGAAGGAGATCTCGGTTCCGCCGTCGGGCAGACCCTGCAGGACTACGGCGGTATGCACATCGGCACGGACCGCAACCAGTCGCTGTGGTTTTTTTTCAACATCGACGTCATGCTGGCTTTGGCCCGTCTGGTCATCTGGGCCAAGTACAATCCCATGACCATGTCCATACAGACCTTTCCCGCCCGTCTTCTGCTCAGCGTGACGCGCGAGCAGACCCTCTCCACCGACATCACGCTCAATTCACAGGAGGTTGTGCCTCCGAGCAGCATGCAGGTCTGGGTGCATCCCAGGGTGGCCGAGCAGGCCGCGACCATCCCCGGCCTGTCGTTTGTCAAGGCGCCGCGCCTGCAGGGAATGGCCTCGGTGGAATGGACGCTGCTTGATGCCGACGCCCGCCTGCCTTACACCTCGGCCCAGGGCTGGTTCGCGCTGGTGCATCCTTTGGGCAACCAGTTGGACAAATCTTTCCAGGCCGGCTGGCGGCACATGTTCGGCAAAATTGACGGCATCATCCAGCAGTATAAATTCAAATACAACCTGCACGACACCTTCGTCATGATCGCGCTGGAGAATCTGCGCAGCCTGCGCCTGTGGGTGCGCGAAATCCTGGCCGCGATGAGCGAAACCAAGGCCCAGCATCCCGAATCGTACTGGCCGTGCGTCTGCGTCATTGTGGACCGGCGCGGCCTCAACCTGAACAACGAATTGCCGAACAAGGTAGGCATCAAGTGGGATCATCTCGTGCCGGATTTTCCTTACCTGAGCTACCGCAACGCCTACCTGATGGGTGACGGCTTCACCCTGAACGAACTGCATTTTTCCAGCGCCAACGCCACCATGGACAGTTGGTGCACGGTGGGACTGGGTGAAGATCAGCGCTCCGACGACCATGTGCCCGTGCTGGTGGCCGGCCAGCTTGTGGCCGGAGACGAGCAGAACTGTTTTTATTGCGGGGCGCGCAACCACGGGCCGGCCCAGTGCCCGGCCCGCCGCCTGAAGACGGAAGAAGAAAACGTCTGGCAGGAATTCGGCGACATCTCTCTGGATGCCTTGAACGAAGCCTTCCGCGAAATCGACGTCGGCCTGACCGAGCACGGTCTTGCCGGTTACGAGCGCATTCTGGAAAGCGGCACGCCTGCTTCCCTGCTGCTCAAGGCCTGCTTCGAGATCAATCACCCGGCCCAACTGCGTGAAGCCGAGCGCATGTGGAACATGAACCCGGCCCGCAGTTCGGAAGAACTGTTCGGCATGAGGAGCGAGGAGAGTGAAAGCGCCGCCCGGAGCACGTTCCAGCGCGACAGTCGCGATGACAGCCCGCTGTGGGGTCTGTACGAGCGTTTCTGCAAACTCGCGGGAGGCGATCTGGGCAAGTTTGAAAAGGATGTGCAGAACGCCATCACCCGCATGCCGCGTGACGGACGCCTGCGCACGCTGCTAGGTTTTGTGCTCATGGAGCGCGGTGAATCGGCCCGCGCCCTGGCCGCGTGGAAAGAAGGCGAGACCCTGAGCAGCACCAGCCCGCAGCAGGCCTGGCACCATTACCTGCAGGGGCGTCTTCTGGAAGTTATCGGCCGCCACATGGATGCCCAGGAAATGTACCAGGCCGCCTTGCGCCTGTCGCCCCAGTGGCGTGAGGTGGAGTACCGGCTCATCGTCTGCCGGGTCAAGATGGGCTTTGCCGAACAGGTGCAGCCGCGCATTGTGCAACTGGTGCGCCAGGATTCCATGACCTTCAACCGCTTTCTGATTGATCCCGAACTGGAGCGCGGACACCTGATCATCCTGACCGCTTTGTTTCCGATCTGGAACGAGGCTCTGCGCCAGGCCGCGGAAGAGCGCACCAACCTGGAACGCCTGGACAACGAGGTGAACGCCTGGTTCCCCGAGGAACACCCGGTGGCCTTTCGTTTTCGCCGACGCATCGCGGCCTTGACCCAGCTCTCCGGGGTTACGAACTACATGGCCTTCCTCCAGGTGATCAAAAACAGGCCGGGCATCGAAAAAGATATTTTGCAGCAGATCCAGCGCGAAATCGAGCACTTGCAGGAAACATACAAAAATTATCTGTCCATTCTGGAAATCGTGCGCGACGAAGCTTCATGGTTTCCCTTCCCGCGCGTGCTGGTTGAGTTCAACCGCGATTTCAATGAATGCGCGGGCATCATCAACTGGGCCTTCGGGACGAATTTCTATGAAACCGAAGCCTTCAAGCGCGCTCAAGCCTATATCCCCACGGTCTCG
>Ga0082212_10001725_pt1 | contig 32098 bp, 2 predicted proteins | sample TergutNt197P3_FD_71548 | JGI IMG/M metagenome (GOLD analysis project Ga0082212, IMG submission 71548) | Neocapritermes taracua P3 segment gut microbial communities from Petit-Saut dam, French Guiana - Nt197 P3 | ecosystem: Host-associated > Arthropoda: Insects > Digestive system > Gut ...
TAAATGCTCTTGCATAGAAGGTATGAGAAAGGGCGTCATAGTAATCGGTGGTAATGCTTTCGGTAAATTCATTTTTACAATCGGCATCAAAATAGAAACGATAGTAAGTATCGTCTTCTACTTCAATTAAACTCAACAAGAATTCCGGTGTGATGATGAATCCCGAGCAAACTTCCGTATCCGCTTCGTCGTCGAATGCGGGTGGGTTCGGAATTGGGAAGATAGTAACGGTTATCGCAATGGCTTCGCTTTGGCAGTTTACGCCGGTATTAACGGCATAGAAAGTATCGCCGTCGGTCATTTCATAATCAATACCTATCGGTTCTGTTAATTCTTCATCTAAGAACCATTGGATACCGAAGCCTGTAACGGTTATGTTGGCAATCGTAACGTCTCCGCAGAAAGTTTGTTCCAATTCTGCTTCAACCGGTATCGGGTCGCCAATTTCAATTCCAACGGGGGTTCTTACCGTGCTTTCGCAAGTACCAATTACAACAGCAGCCCAATAGGTACCGGTTTCAAGTACTGTATTTGCCGGTAGCGGCTCGCCGCCGTTTTCTTGTGCGTACCATACTATGTTGTTGTGCGGCACTTTTATATCGGCAATCATTGCGCCATCGCAGAAGTATTGCGGTTCAATATCTACCGTAGTAGTAATAGTAGGATTGAAAACAACCACAACTTCCGCACGCTCTGAACTTTCGCACGTTCCGTTCACCTGAGCGGCTTGGAAAGTGCCCGGGAATACGGTGAAGTCATTCGGCAATTTCGATCCGTTGTAATACCATACCACATCATAACCATTCGTAACAAGATCTGAGAACTTAATGTTAGTGAAATTACAGATCTCTTGCGGACTTGGAATAATCGGAGCCGCAAGTTCTATCTCGGAAGTGATGTTCACTAACAGATATGAGCGCAGCCCTTCGCAAGCGCCAACACTTTGCGACAACCAGTAAGTAGTTCCGCTTTCAATGATGGTAGATGCAGGCAATTCGTCCGTAGTGGTTTCATCGGCATACCATTTCACATTATGAACATTGGGTAAATAGAGGTCGCTCAAGCGCACAAAACCTTCCGTACCGCATACTTCCATTGGGGAAGTTACGGTGGGCGGCAACGGTATCGGGGTTACCAATATCGTAAATACCAACGCATTTTCGGTAAGGGTTGGGCAGCCGGTGATACTATTTCTTGAGATCGCATAAATAGTGTGAGAAGGCGCTTCAAAATAATCGGCGGTAACATCTTCAAACGGTACGGTGCAATCTTCATCTAAATAGAATTCCGGATCCACACCGGCATCGAAGGTTATCAAACTTACCAAATACAACGAATCAATAAGGGTTCCGTAGCAAACGGTGAGGTCGGCGTCGGTTTTGATTTCGGGTGCATTCGGGCGCGGATTCACATCAATGGTTAATATCAGCGCATCTAACGTATCGGTGAAACAATTGTTAGGATATTCCGACAATACATAGAATGTATGCGAGGTAGCAACAGAATAATCGGTAGTTATCGGAAGTACAACCTCATCCTTACATCCTGCATCGTTATAGTATCTCGGAGTTATTTCACTATTATAAGAAATTAAATTATCCAAGAATGCTTCGGTAATCATATCGCCGTCGCAAATACTTGTGTCTGCGCCGTCAACAATTATCGGAGCAGGAGGTCCTATAGCCACTCTCACATCAATCTTCAGCACATCTTCCAAACTGTGCGTACAAACGCTGCCGTTGGTGAATGCTCTTACATAGAATGTATAATTAGACGCTACGTAATAATTTGTAGTAATGCTTGATGTAAACTCGTTGGTACAATCGGCATCTGTATAGAATTCATAATAAGTATTATCTTCAATAACAATTAAGCTGTGTAGATAATCCAGATCAATTACGCTTCCTGAGCATATCACAGTATCGGCGTCTTCCACAAAGATTGGGGGTTCGGGGATATCGTAAATGGTAATGAGCAATTCTTTTTGTTCTCCCGTACAGTCGCCGCTGGTTTGTGCCACATAAACGGTTCCGTTTTCTAATATATCTGTTAATGATATCGGAGTAACACCGTCTGCTTCAAACCAGTGGATGCCAAAACCAATCACGTGGATATCTGCAACGGTAGCAATACCGCAAAATTCCTGTTCTCCTTCGGTGTGAACCATTGAGGCTACTCCAATTTCAATTTCAACAGGTGTTCTTACGGTGCTTACACAGTTGCCCACTTTCACCGCAGCGTAGTAGGTTGCGGTTTTTAAGTGGGTATTGTATGCTAACGGCTCGCCGCCGAATTCATTTTCATACCATTCCACATTTTCGTGGTTCACCACAATATCGCTAATTACGGCGCCTTCGCAGAAGCTTTGGGGCTCAACCTCAATACTCATTGTAATTTGCGACACTAATTCTACGTAAACGGGGGTACGTTCGGTGCTTTCGCAATTGCCAATTCTTTGTGCGGCATAATACGTGTAAGGCACGAAAGTTAACGGAATGGACGGGTCTAACACATTGGAGCTGTTATCCAAATACCATACTACGTCGTAGCCGTCTGTCATCAAGTCGTTGAGGGTATTACCACCCACGCCCGATGTGCAGACTTGCTGCGGAGAAACAATATTAGGTGCGGGCACTCTCATTTCGGGATCAAAGATAACCTTCACGTAAGAACGGTGGCTTTCACAACCGCCCAGCGTTTGAGACGTCCAGTAAATATGCTGATCTTCCAGCGGCTCGTTCATCGGCAGTTCATTACCATCAAACTCTGCATCATACCAGCGAATATTTTTACCGCTAAGCACTGTCAGGTCTTTCACTTGCAAGCCTAAAGTTCCCTGAACACAAAGTTTAAGCGGGGTTTCCACTGTGGGCGGCGTTACCTGTTCAAATACATAAACCTTAACGGCAACTTTATCGCTCACACAATTCACGGCGGTATTTACTGCGTAGTAAGTTTGTCCGCTTTGCAGATAGGTAAGTACATCTAAAGGTTCTGTTAAGTCTTCATCGGCAAACCACGTTACGCCATAGCCAATAAGTTCTATATCGGCAATCTTTGCTGCGAAACAGAAGTTTTGTTCCAAACCGTTCACTATCGGTTCACGGGCATCGGTAACCACCTGCACCGGTGTTCTGTTTGTGCTTTCGCACTCGCCCACAGCAGCTGCTAAGTAGTATGTTTTTGTGGTTAACAACGTGGTCATCGGCAACGGATCACCGCCGGTGGCGGCAGCGTACCAGAAGAAGTTGTCGTGCGGCACATCAATATCGCTGAGCAATGCGCCCGGACAGAAGAACTGCGGAGCAAGCGGAATGGTCATATCCACTTCGCCTACCAGCGTAACCGTAACGGCGGTGCGGTCTGTACTTTCGCACTCGCCAATGAGCAACGCTGCGTAATAGGTAACGCCATCTGCAAGCAATTGTCCTGCAGAAAGCGGTGCTCCGGAACTGCTATACCATACCACTTTTTGTCCGTTGGTCAAAAGATCGCCAAGGGTGTTCACGCCCAAATCGCAGAATTGTTGCTGCGATTCTAAGGTGGGCGCAGGAATATCCATTTCGGGAACAATAGAAACCGTAATGTAAGACGGCGCGCTTTCGCAGGCTGCCATACTTTGCGTTACCCAATAGATACCTCTGTCGGTGAGGTTGGTGGTCTCCGGCAATTCCGTATTAAGGTCGGCATCGGCATACCATTTCAAATTCATACCCACAACTTTATGCTTGATGTCGGCTATCGTAAGATTATCTTCCGAACCACACAACTCAACAGGGGTGGAAACGGTGGGCGGTTTCAGTCCGTCAAATATTTCCACGAAGATGATATAGATTTCCAATGCGCAGTCACCGTTGGTGTTTGCTGCATAATAAGTAGTGTTATGCACTAACGGTGCGGTGATGTCTGCTACTATGGTTAATGCGTCATCGGTAAACCATGTAATACCGTATCCGGTTAATTGTATGTCGGCTAATGTAGAGCCTTCGCAGAAGGAAACGTTGTCCACCACGTGTTCTAAATCTTCCGGTTCAATTAATATCAACACCGGTACACGCACTATGCTTTCGCAATCATCGCCAATAGAGATAGCAGCATAGTAGGTGGTGTTGTCTTGCAATTTATGAATTTTCGACAACGGCACTTCATCTACAACAGGCGTTGGTGAAGCATACCAAGTAATATAATCCGGTGCGTCAATCGAGCTTATCATAGCGCCTTCGCAGAAGTACTGCGGAGAGGTTATGTTGGCTACGGAAGTGATAACCGGTACGAAAGTAATTACTACTTCAGTCGTTTCAGCGGTTTGGCAGTCGCCGTTCACGAGTGTAGCGTAGAAGGTAGCATCTCCCATAATCAGGGCGTTGATATTTGCCGGAGTTTCTTTATCCGCATCTAAATACCATGCTAATTTCTGTCCGTTCACCGGCAGCGTATTCAGCGTGATTACGCCTGCCAACGTTTCGCACAATTCCATCGGCGAATCTATTACCGGAGCAGCAATTTCCATATTGGTGTTGAAGATTACTTTAACGTAAGAACGTGCACTTTCGCAACCTTCAACGCTTTGAGATACCCAGTAAATTTTTCCGTCTTCCAACACAGTGGTATCTTCAATTTCGTCGTCTCCAAATTCGCTTTCATACCATTTCAGGTTGTCGCCCTGAACGTGGAGGTAAGCGAGGGTTAGCGTTCCGGGTCTAGCGCACAACTCAACCAAAGAAGTAACAGTAGGCGGAATTACGTTGTCGTAAATGCTAATGTTAACATCATAGATAATGATGGCGCACTCGCCGTTGGTGAGCGCTGCAAACAACTCTTCGCCGTGAACAAGTATATCTTCAAGATCAACTTCATTTTGCAAATCGCGGTCGTAGAACCATTTGATACCGTATCCCGTAATCGGAATGTCGGTTACTCTGGCTCCGTAGCAGAATGCTTCGGCATCGAGGATGTAGTTATGTTCTTCGGGGTCAATGTCAATAAATACCGGCAGGCGTTCTGTGCTTACGCAAGTTCCGCCCGGGGCAATGGCTGCCCAGTAAGTACCATTTTCCAACTTATGGAATGGTGATAGCGGATCGCCGCCAAATTCATTTTCATACCAAACCACATTACTTGGCGCAATAATAGAACTTATCATAGCGCCATCGCAGAAGTATTGCGGATCTTCAATATCGGGTAAAGCATCAAATGTAGGCGTAAATATCATCTCAACCGGTTTTCTGTCGGCGCTTTCGCACTCGCCATTGATCCATGCAGCGTAGAAAGTAGTGTTGCTATTGAACGTTGTGCTTGCAGGTATCGGTGTTGGAGCGGTTGCGCTTGCATACCATGCAACATTAAGCCCCTGTTTCAACATTACACCTTCTAAAGTAAAGGTTTCGCCTTCGCAGAAATATTGCGGGCTTTGAATGTTGGGCGCCGGAAGTTCCATATTTTCAATCAGTCTCACGTTCACGTAAGAGCGTTCGCTTTCGCATATACCCATACTTTGCGATACCCAGTAGGTTTGTCCGTGTTCTAACGGCGTATCCATACTTAGTTTGTCGTCTCCATCGCGGCTGCCGTACCATTGCAAATTCGTTCCTAATGCAAACACATTGGCTAAGGTAAGGTTGCCTTCGGTTACGCACAGTTCGTAAGGTGTGTGTACGGTTGGCGGTATCACGGCGTTGAAAATTTCTGCTATAATGGCAATATTAATGAGCGCACATTCAGCATTGGTGTTGGCGCCATAATAGATTTTTCCGTGTTCTAACGGGTCGGATAATTGCAACTCTTCTGTCAATCCTTCATCGGCAAACCACGTAATACCGTAGCCGGTAATGTTCAGGTCTTCCACTTTTGATTGGCTGCAGAATTGTTGGAGTTCTGTATCAAAAGAATAACCAAAAGGATTGATAATAACATCTACCGGCAAACGGGTAGAGGTTTCGCAATATGCGTCGCCGGACAATCCGGTATAAGAGAGCGCAGCCCAGTAGGTGTCGCTTACCAAAATATCGGTGGGCAACAACGGGTCGCCACCGGTTGAGGCGCTATACCAAAGAATATGGTTGGGCGCGTCAATATTTTGAATCATCGCGCCTTCGCAGAAGTTTTGCGTACTTTCAATATCCGGTACATTGGTAATGGTTGGATTGAAAACAATATCCACTTGGGTAAATTCCGTGCTTGCGCAATTACCAATAATCTGTTTGGCATAAACCGTAGTATTTGCCGTTATGATTTGTGATGGCGGAATGGGCGCCGGTGAATCTTCGCTAAAGTAGTATTCCACTGTAATTCCTTTGGTGTCGAAAGGAATATCTACGAAACGCATACCCAGCATATTGCTGCACAGATATACAATCGGGGCAATCGGTGGTGCCGGCACAATCATTTCGTTGTTAATGGTTACTTTAATGTAAGTACGTTCACCTTCGCACAAGCCAATGGTTTGCGATACCCAGTAAATCGTATCTTTCAACGGGGTGCTCATCGGCAGCGGGTCATCGCCGTATTGCGATTTGTAGAACTGCAGGTTAATACCGGCAAGTATCGGAATATCTGCCAATGTAAGCGCAGCGCCTGTGGAGCATACTTCGTAAGGGGTGTGAACGGTTGGACCGGGCACGTGGTCATACATCTTCACCAATACTTCTGCACGGTCGCCAATACAATCCGCATCGGCGCTGTTGGCAGCATAGTAAATGGTATTGTGTTCCAAATCCCAATCTCTCGGCAGAGGCGTAACGTCGCTAATTCCGGCATACCAGTGCACGCCGTAGCCAAGCACATACAAATCTTCAATTTTGGAAGGTTCGCAGAACTGTTGTTCGGCTTCCGTAAGAGGTGCGCTCGGCACATCTAACGTGATGTTCACCGGAACGCGGGTAGCAGTTTCACAAGGACCTATTTTCTGAGTAGCCCAGTATGTTTTTTCTTCTAACAGCGTGAAGAGTGACAGCGGATCGCCGCCGGTTTCATCTTCATACCATAGCACACCGTGCGGTGCAATCACTTTTGCCAAGATAGCGCCGTCGCAGAACGACTGGTCATCAATTTCGGGTAGAACGATGTTTTCAGCCACTAGGAGTACTTGTATGCATGTTCTGTCCGTGCTTTGGCATTCGCCGATAGTTTGTGTTGCGCAGAAAGTCATACCGGGAACAGACAGTGGTATATCATCCGGAAATATGGTTCCGTCAACTAATGTCCATTGCAGGTCGTAGCCATTAATTGCCAAGTCTGCTAAGGTAGTTCCCGAGCATACTTCTTGCGGCGACATAATATCGGGCGCGGGTACAAACATATTTTCGTCAAGGATTACCTTCACTGCGGTGCGTCTTCCGCTTTCGCAATGTCCAATGGTTTGCGAAGCCCAGTAGGTAGCGCCGTTTACAAGCGGTGTATTGGAAGCCAGCAGGCTGCCGCCGGTTTCATCGTCGTACCAACTGATACCCATTCCGGTTGCTTTAATAGAAGCTAAGGTAAGCGTGTGTGCATCTATATCTTCTACACAGAATTTTTGAGGTGTTTCTGCCGAAGGCGGATTCACATTGTCGAACACCCAAGTTGTAACTTCTGCCATATCACCAATACAGTCGCCATTGGTTTGGGCGGCATAGTAGGTAGCGCCGTGTTCAATATCGGTTTCAAGCGGCAGTTCTTCGCCAATTGCATTAAACCATTTGATACCGGAACCGGTAATCAAAATGTCTTTCAATGTGTTGCCAACCGTAGTGCAGAAGAATTGTTCGGCATCTACAATGGGGGCGCTTGGAGTGCCAATGGTGATGTTAATCATTCCGGTTGCAAGACAATTACCAACTGGTGTTCTATAATAATAAGGTCCATCTTGAAGCATATCATCAGGCAACACTAAATCTTCTTCATCGAACCAAGTGAAAATCATATTCTGGGGCACCACAATGTCTGCTACAGTAGCGCCTTTACAGAATGACTGGTCTTCAATTCCAAGATTAATACTTGCTGTCATCAAAATGGTTACGGGTTTACGTGCTGCACTTTCACATTCACCCACAATTACAGCGGCATAATAGGTAGCAGTTGAACCAAAAGCTGATGGCAATACTGTTGTTGCGGGGTCTAGTGGTGTACCTCCCACCGGATCGCTATACCATACAATAGTAAAACCATGAGTAGGAACCTGTGATAAATATTGTAAGTCCCCACCGCACATCTCTATTACATCTGGGATGTTGGGTGCGGGCAGTTCGGTTTCGCTAAAGATGTTCACTTTTACGGGTGAGCGGGACAGGCTTTCGCAGTAGTCGTTGCGTTTAGCTGCCCAGTAAATTTCACCGTCTTGCAATGCCACATCTCCTGCCAACGGCGTTTCTATAGAGGAGCTGCTGTACCAAAGTATTCCGGCGCCTTGCGGTTTCAAATCGGAAACATTGGCAGCATCGCAGAAATCTTGCGGAGATGTTACCGCCGGAGGCAGTACGGATATTTCCTGTGCCATAATGGCTATCTCTGCACCTTCGCAGTGACCGTTCGATTGAACGGCATAGTATGTTACACCATCTACCAGCGGCGTAGTAAGCGGCAATACGTTGCCATTCGGCATCGCATCGTACCAAACAATACCGGAACCGGTAATTTCAATATCGCCTAATATGGAGCCGTAGCAGAAATGTTCGATTTCGTTGGATACCGGAGCCTCAAAGTTACCAATGGTAATAACTACCGGTACTCTTTCGGTGTCATCGCATTCGCCTACGTTGATTTGCGCATAATAGGTTTTTGAAGATAATTTGGTGTCGTAAGAAAGTGGTGTACCTTCTTCAGCGGCGGTGTACCAGGAAATGTTGGCATAAATACCGGTAACAATATCGCCTATCATTGCGCCCAAACAGAACTCTTGGTCTGCAATTTCAGGAAGTATGACAGTAGCATTGTTTAAGTTTACAGTAACCGGAGTTAATATGCTGCTTTCGCAGAAGCCTGCTTTTAAGGCGGCATAATAGGTATAACCGTCTTGCAATTCGTGGTCTTTTCCAAGTTCAACATCGCGGTCGGCGTCTGCATACCAAATAATATTCGGGTTGTGCGTAATCAAATCGCCCAGCGTGGCGCCGTCGCAAAAGTCTTGGTTGTCAATAACCGGAGACTCTAAGGTGATGTCTCTCAACTTCACATAAACCGCAGAGCGTTGGTTGCTTTCGCATGCTCCGTCTGATTGGGTAGCGTAATAAATACCGCCATCTTCCAAAGGCTCGTTGTTTGCCAACGGCACTTCTCCTTCATAAGCATCGGGAACGGCATACCATTTAATGATAATATCATCGGTTGGAATGTTGGTTACGGCTGTTTGCAAGTCGGAAACATAAGCCGGTGGGCAAAGTTCTAACGGCGTAGTAACGGCAGGCGACATCAAGTTCGGACAGTCGCTGGAGAGTACCAAAATGTAAACCCAGGTGGTGTCGCACTCGTAATTGCCCGAATATCCGCATAACCTGTACGAGAAAGCATCATTACCATAGTATCCTGTTTCGGGCGTATAGGTAAAGTCACCGCCCATAGTGATACCTGATAACTCACCATGTGCAGGAGGCGTCAGTATCGTTGGCGTTGGGAACGTTACAATCGGAATACCTGCGCTTGGAGGCAAAATATCATTGGCTAATATACCCTCTGCGCCTGTAAGCACAATCGGCGTGTTTTGCGTAGTAGAATAATAATCGGGGAATGCAAGAATTTTGTCCGTATTGGTTTCTATCGGTAATACGATTATGGTAACACCGGTGGTGTCGCAGAAATTCTCGTTACAAATACTGTATCTGAAATAATCGGTACCCACATAATCGGTATCGGGCATATAGTCAAAGGTGCCGTCTCCATAAATGGTTAGTGTTCCGTGGGTAGTTTGCAGTGTTACTTCGTCAAATTCCAACGTGCCGTGGTCAATATCGGTGTCGTTCGCCATTACATCAAATCCTACTAATTTTGTGTTCTTTAAGGTAACAAAAAGGTCAGGAATTGCAATGGGTGGTCTTGGGGCAATATATTCGTAAATTACCTTAATAATCAACTTGGCATACGCCAAATAACCACACTCGTGTCCTACCGTATAATAAACCGTATCGAAACCTAAGTAGTTGTTGTTCGGGGTATAAATAAACTGTCCGTCTGTCTCCATAGTAATTGTACCGTGCAATGCAGCAGTGTAATCTGCTACGCTGAGTTTGTTATGGCGCAATAAAAATTCAATATCATTTAACAATACATTACCTTCAATAGACTGATTGATATAAGTGGTAAAGCGGTCGTCCACGGCAATGATGTAGTTCATTCTCCGCGAAACGGTAATGTTGCTGTGTTCAATAGTACATCCATTATTATCTTGAATAGAAACATAGTAGTTTCCAAGCGGCAGCGGTTGAATTACTTTTACGCCCGGAGTAGTATAGGTATATACATAATCTCCATCTTGCGTATTTAGGGTAACCGTGTAAGGCTGCGTGCCGTTGGTAATATTCACCGTAATGGAACCGTTTTGGCAATCCACTTCACTACCGGTTGCGGTAGCGTTGAAGGTATTCATATCAGCGGAAACGATAATAGGAATTTCTGCATTACAACCGTATTCATTTTCAACATAAACATAGTGTGTACCTGCGGTTAATTGAACGGTAGCCTCTGCGTTCACCAATGGGGTAAATGCGCCGCCGTCAATTTTGTATTCCCACGTGCCCGCTAAAGCAGTCATTGCAATTCTAACTTCTCCCAGCGTTGTACAGGTTGCCGAAGAAAGAACGGTAGCCGAAAGGTGTAGATTGTCGTTCGATGCACTTACTCTTGCAAGTGTTGATGCGGTACATCCCTTTTCATCTTTCACTGTAATAATATAGGTTCCGGATGCAAAAGTGCCCAAATTTCCTGAGGCAGGAATGTTGGCAAATGCGTCATCACCTACAGCATATTGAATATTGCCATAACCGCCGTAGGTGATTATGCTAATTCCGCCGGTTGGTGATGAGCAATTGTTTGCAGGGATGGTATTGACAATCACGCCGAGGTCGGTGTCGTACGGGTCGAGCGAAATGGAGGCGCTTACGGCAGCCGCACAATTGTTAAGTTCGGCATCCCATAGATACACGGTGTAAGTACCGGCTTCCAAACCTTCAATTAAGCCGTCGGCAGCCAATGGATATGTGGTTGTTCCGCCATCAAAATTATAGAGATAAGAACCACTGCCACCGTCCACATCAATCACAATAGCGCCTTCGTCGCCTTGACAGGCAGGTTGGGCAAATACATAAATAGATTTGGCTTCAATGCCGGGGGTTTTATCTAATCCAATTTCAATATTGTTAAACGCATATTCGCAGTTTTCTGTTCCAAAATAGAGGATAACGCTGTAGTAGCCCACAGCCAAGTCGGAAATTTCAATATTTCCGGAAGATGGCACGGCTATTGGGGCGTTGTCTCCAATAGTATATGAAACAGGTCTGGGGGTGCTTAGTTCTATGGTAAATCCACCACCGGCAGTACCGTCGCAACGGGCTTCTTTAATATTGCCGACGGTTGCAGCGTAAGCTTCATCGGCACCTATGGTAACGGTGAGGTCGGTTGAACAACCGTTTTCATCTGAAATTACCACATAGTGTTCGCCTGCGTAGGCAGGAATTAGAGTAGTGTTACCTTCAATACGGATGGTTGGACCGTAGTCTAATGTATAATAATAATAAGGTGTTGTTCCGCCTGATATTTCTATTTCGGCGCTTCCTTCTTCGTTGCAAACCGCGTTGGTAATAATCGGGGTTGCTGTAACAATACCGTTGGCAGTTCCCACAGTGGCAATACCGCTCACTACGCATCCTGCTGCATCTCTCACAGAGATTTGGTAAGAGCGTGCTTGCAAACCGGAAATCTGATTGTTAGTAAGTGTACTTACATTTACATAATCAACAATCGGGAGGTCTCCACCACTTATCTTATATTGATAGCCGGGGGATCCGCCACCTATTAAGAGGGTAACGGCACCAGAATGTTGCTCACAGTTGGCTGCATTTGATATTTTAAAGTCCAATATAAGATCGGTGTCGTACGGATTTAAGGTAAGCACTCCGCTTGCGGAGGCGCCGCATACGTTGTTTCCGCTGTTTTTCACATAAACCACATAATTTCCGGCGGCAAGATTGCCAATGATACCGTCTGCCGGTAAAGGCAAATAGGTTCCGTTTTCATTATTCAGGGCATACACAAAGAAGCTGCCTTCTCCACCGGAAGCCGTTACTTGAATAGATCCGGTGTTGTCGGTGCAGGAAGGTTGGGAAACCACGAAAGCATCGGTAACATAAATGGGCTGATTAACCGTAACGGTAAAGTCGAGGTAATTAAAAGATACACAATCTTCATAATAAGCATATACTCTGTAATGCGTTTCTTCCAAAGGCATCATAAAGTGGTTGCCGGTTGCGGAGTTGTCGCCAACAAAATGTTCGTTGCCTTCGTCATCCAATACATAAAATTTAAACACCACATCCTCTGCATCTATGGCATCATTATGAACGGTAACAAATTCGGTAAAGTCAATGGTGGTTCCTCTACAAATGGGGTATGGGTTTTCTAATAGCAACTCAATCTCCGGTCTTTCAACTACTTCAATTTCTCGGCGCACCGACATTACTCTGGTACCAAAGGTAGTGCCATCGGGGATATAGTACGTAAGTTGCAGCACATACGTGCCCGGTATATCAAATCTATAGCGTGCCTGCGAGTCGTTTTGCTGATTCCAAGGCACACCTTCCGTAAGGTCAATTCTGACTGCTCCTCCCACAGGACCGTCTAACCATCTGAAATCATAGTTTTGCATATCGGCAGGGGCGGTGTAAACAGCATCTTCGCCTTCGCAAAGTACTTGTGCACCAAAGAGTGTAGATATGGGTAAATCCATTTCATCACACATATCTCCGCTCATGTGGGCAACCAATTGGTATCCTTCTAAAGCGGGAACAGGATCGGGCATTTCCAAAAGGAAGTGGAATCCTTCTTCGTGGGCAACAATGGGATGGATATAGCTCTTCACCCACTCTTCGCCGTCATCGTAAATACCGTTGCCGTTTTCGTCAATATAAAACTGAATATCCAGTTCCCCTTGATACCAGGGCACATCGTTAAATACCACAATATTACCTGTCCAATCATCGCCGTCCATTACCCCCCAGCTGCTCAGGTCAGCGGGTAGGAATGTCATCTTGTGCCATTGAACGTTCATTGTAAAATAGCTGGACGCCAAAGTTCTATATACCGTACAATACTCACCCAAAGATTTACACTCAAATTCATCTATTGTTCTAATGATTTCCATATACACGTAATTGTCTTCGCAAAGGGCATTGGTAATATCCAAAACGAGTTCAAAAGATACTTCATTACCTACATTAAAGGGTTCAGGTAAAATGGGCATTTTGTATTCTTTTCCAAATTGATCATCAACAGTTACTGTGGCTTGAGACAAGCTATAGAGCCCTTCATTAGGTGCAAGACTTCTCACTTCTATGAGCTCCATACCAGGAGGAACGAGGAAGTAAATAGAATCCGTATCAAAGAAGGGTTGGTTTTCATCAACGGAGAATGTGCCTCTCCAAATCACATTGTCTTTTTGAATACCGTTTCTAATTTCATAAATTCTATATTCACTATTATCGTCGTCTTCAATATCAAAATCGTAGGGGTCGTCCGTCCCGACAATAAAGGCATACAATCCGCTGTATAAGTAGTACACCGGACTGTTTTCGTCGTCTTCCAATCCCTCAATTCTAATAATATCACTGTATTCGGTCATTTGGTCAATGGTCAAATTCGAGCAGGGGTATCCGGCATCGAGTGTGAAACGGATATTGGCGTTTGCAAAAAATTCGCAAGCGGGCACAACGGTAATGATAACTAATAAGCTATCGCCGCCACGCAGTTGGAATTTTTCCGGAACAGACATTCCTAATTCATTATCCCACACCATATTATCTTCAATAGTCCAAGAGTAATATTGTAATTCTTCCAATACCGGTAGCATCGGTACCCATTCTTCTTCGGCTTCGTCCCAATACACTGCGCCCACTACTTCCAAGCCGGTGGCTTTGTAGTCGTCTAATGCAATTACAATATCGGCAAGTGCGCCGGCGCCGTAAGGTTTCACTTTCAATTCGTATTCAAATTCATCGCAGAGGTCAACGGGTAACGTGGGTTCGTCAATCAGTATAAACTCAACGTCGTCCACCGGCATTGGGTCTAAAACAAGGGTAATTTGATCGGTCAGCGGTCCGCAATAAGGCAAAAATACGTCTAATTTAAGTGTAACAATGTTATTTATCGATTCTTCCAATATGGGCGAATATCTTCTTTGCATTTCATCCACAGCGGTTACTGCGCCGGTAGAATACGGGAAACTTTCGAAACCTTCGTGCCATACTTCATTTGCTCCTGCCATTCCTTTATACGCCCATCCATAAGCCGTAACGTACTCATCGTCTAAATCTGTAAAGATTACGTCAAGAGTAAAGTAGCCTTCACCCACACAAATACCGTCCTTGTCGGAATCAATTTTCATAGTGGGTACTTTGCGAATGGTGAGCAACACTTCTTTGCGGTCTTCCAATTCGTTTTCGCAAATATCGGCGTTGCTTACTGCCACGAAGTAATGACGTACTTCGGTTTCGGTAACATTGATGGTACCTAAATTTAAGGTAGCGCTATTGGTACCCACAGGGTTGCCCAACGCATCGTACCAATGGTAGGTAACCGGTTGGGTAAGGGTAGTAGCAGTAACCGTTAATGTTGCATTGCTTCCGGTGCAAATAATTACATCGGGGGCGGTAATATCGGTGGCTTCTGCGGTGGGTTTCAATTCAAATTCCACGCGCACCACCGGGCTTTCGCAAGAGCTGTTTGCTTGAGAAACCCAATAAACATCACCATCTTCAATTACAACGGAAGAAGGATTTTCTATGAAATGCTCGCCAGCTGCATCGGTGTACCAATTCAAGTGGTTTCCGGAAATAATGTTAAGCTGAACATCTTCAAGGGTACTGTGCGGACACATTAAAGTGGGCGTAGTAATCTCCGGTGCGGTAAAGTCGAAAATTCTAATATGCACGGAGGTTTTATCACTTTGGCAGAATGTTGAGTTGGTTTGTTCCACCCAGTAGGTTTCATCATCAGTAAGTGGGTAATAGATATCTACTTCTTCGTAGTTTTCTCCATTCATAATATACCATTTCAGTCCGTGACCGGCAGCGGTAATATCGGCAATTACGGGTTCGCCGCAAAGAATTTGCTCTGCGGGAAGTTCGGCAACGGGAGGTTGGGTAAGAACAATTTCCACAGGGTTTCCGGAGCCTTCGCATAGGTCGTCAATCGCGTGAACTGCATAATAAGTATGGTTTTCAAGCGTAGCGTCAATGGATACGGGTATTGTTAAATCTCTATCATAATACCAGCCAATGTAATTATTAGGAACAGATATATTGGCAATGATCGCACCTTCACAGAAATATTGCGGTGATTCAATATCAGGAGCATTCGTACCGGATGCGGAAATAACCGACACCGGAGTACGTGCTGTACTTTCACAATCGCCTGCCTTGCGTGCAGCATAGTAAGTAGTACCCGACACAAGCGGTGTTGTTGGATCGAGCGGCGAAGCGTTAGCCTCATTGCTGCCATACCATACAATATTGTTGGTGCCGTCTGTAAATAGATCTGCTACTGTTTTTGTTGCAAAAGTAGAGTTACAGAAACGTTGCGGTGAGGTTAACACCGGTGGGTCTAATTTCAAATAGTTGGTAATGTTCACTTTCACATACGAGGGCGCGCTTTCGCACAAGCCGTTGTATTGGGTAACCCAATAAATGCCTTCGTCTTCCAACGGGGTATCTAATGAAAGTACTTGCGTTCTGTCTTCGTTATACCAAATCAGGTTAATACCTCTGGCGTAAAGGTCGGCAATAGTAGCCGAGCCGCAGAACTGTTGCGGGGTTTCCACTGAGGGCGGGTTCACGTGAAGTTCGTTCACGGTAACAGCCAGCAACTCACCACCGCAAGCGCCGTTGGTTTGCATTGCATAATAGGTAATTCCATCCACTACTTCTTCTTCCGGAGATAATTCTATTTCCATAGCCGGATCTGCAAACCACTGAATACCTGCGCCAATTAAGTGCACGTTGCCGAGGGTAGAAAGCGGACAAACATCAGCGGTAGTTCCGCCTAAGGGGAGTCCGTATTCATCAATGGTAATCACCACAGGCACTCTGGCTGTGGTGGTACATTCTCCCACTTTGTATTCGGCATAGTAGGTTCCGTTGGATAGACGAGCCGTTGGGGCAAGTTCCAGTTCGGAGGTTAGCGAAGGATACCAGGTAACCTCGCCGTGCTGTGTCAATACGATATCGCCAATAATGGCGCCTTCGCAGAAGGATTGGTCATCAATATGATAGGTAACAGAGGTGTTCGTGCTGGTTACGCGCACGGGGGTGCGGGCAGTGCTTTCGCAAGTACCGGCTAACTGTGCCGCGTAGTAGGTAGTGTTGTTGGTTAATATTGTCGCTTCGGGGTCTAATTTCGTTCCGGCGGCATTATACCAAACCACCGGTTTTCCATCGGTAACCAACGAGGCAAGGGTAGCGCCGGGGCAGAAATTTTGCGGAGATAGAATGGTGGGCGGAATAATGTATTGCGCTTCTTTTCCAATTACTTGCACATAAGACCTCGTGGCGCTTTCGCAGCCGTTCACACTTTGTGTAGCATAGTAAATTTTGCCGTCTTCCAATTCTACATCATCTTCAAGAGGAGCTTTAAAGTAAGGTACTTCAATCTCATACTCTACCCACTCACCTTCTCCTGTTTCTTCATCTATTAATTCCCATATTTCTACAATCTCAATTCTTGTTAACAGAACCGGATCTTTTTCTTCATACCATTTCACATTTTGTCCGAAAGCAATCAGGTCTGCCACAGTAGCGCCGGGCAAGCAGAAGGTTTGCGGAGTAATAACGACAGGCGCAGCCAAATCACTGCAATCTTTTTTATCTACATATATATATACAGTAGTAATATCGCAAAGGGTAACGGAGGCTACCGTAGCACACAATTCATAAGTAAAGATGTCGGTGCCAAAGAAAGACGGGTTGGGCAAATAGTCGAAAGTGCCGTCGGGGTTCATCGTTACGGTACCGTTTGCGGGTTCGGTATGTACCTCAGCCACCGGATTGGAGCCGGTAGGATAGAGGTCGTTGTCTATTACGGAGCTGCCTTGCAACACGGTTCCCTGCGTAGTAGCATAGAAATCGGGGAAAGCACGCACGGTAAGGTCGTAAGGAGATACCACAATGATCACCTCAGCCGTATCGCACAAACCGGTTTTGTTGCTGCACACCTGATAGTAGAAATGGTCGGTACCAATAAATGAAGTGGTAGGCGTATAGCTGAAAGTGCCGTCCGGGTTTTGCGTAACAACGCCGTTGTTCGGACCGTCCATATCCAAAATAAGTACGGGATCTCCTAACGTACCGCCGTTTCTTTCCAAGTCATTAGCAATCACATCCATCACATTGATGGGGATATTCATAAAGGTAGTATAGAAGTCGGGCAACGCCAGCGGCGGCAATGGATCCTCATCAGCCGGAGGTATTTCCGTATCTAAAACAGTAATAATCAACATAGCGCTGCTCATCAAACCGCATTCGCTTTGTGCTGTATAGTAAATGGTATCTTTGCCTGTTGTATATGATATATAGGTATAGTCGCCGGTTTCATAATCAAAGTTTATAAAATATCCTAATTGCGGGTAACTGAGAGAGAGCACGCTCAGGTCATTGTTGGTTAAACTGAAGTCATTTTCTAAAACATTACCTGAAACAATAACACCTGTATAGGTAACATTATAATCATTATTGGCAAACAATATATCTTCTTCGCGAATCACAGGAATTTTTTCGTAGGTAACCACACAACCGTTCGCATCTGTAACGGTAAAGGCATACACACCTACGGGGAGGTCGTCAATTACAAATTCGCCGTTTGCAGTCACGGTCATCTCAATAACACCCAAGCCATCGCCACCGGTAATGCCCACGTTGGAAACGGTGTAAGGAGGAATACCTCCGGTAATATTCATAATAATAGAGCCGCCGGATAAACCTGCACAGGTAGCGGGGGTACTCTTAATATAATCGAGATGAATGGGAGAGGTATTATTAATATATATACCTCTTGAGGAGTAACAACCGGAGTTGTTTCTTACTCTCACTACGTGCCATCCGGAAGTAACGTTGAGTTGCATCGAAGCGGCAGGGAAAGTAAGCCAAGCGTCACCGTCTATTTGGTATTGCCAGCCCTCTTCATCCACAGCTTGGCGGGTAATCTGCACTTGCATGATGCCGGTTCCGCCGCAATTGGCAGGCGCTATCTGCGTTAAAACAAGCCCTACCGATACGGGGTCGGCTTCTACAATAATGGTGTTTCCGGTGTAACAAGATAGATCCGGGTTATCTACGTTGTCTCTTACTATAATGGGGTAGATTCCGGAAGAGAAATCTCCCACGTAGCCATTGGCAGGCAAATCATAAAAGTCAACATTGTTGAAAGAGTATTGCGACCTTCCTTCATCGCCAATCAGCGTAATATACACAGGCACTTCTGCGTCGCAGTCGGAAACGGTATATTTATCCACTATCACTTTTAAACTGTTTGTGGCGGGGGTAGTTACAAGTACTTCGCTTGCCACAGGCGGACAGGAGGTGTTAAAAGCATCCCATATATAGATGATATGAGAACCTACGGGAACAAATACATTTCCGCTGGATGTTAAAATGCCGGCTTGGTCGGTATAAACAGGGTCGTTTCTTTGATATACGTAACTTCCGCTTCCGCCGGTAACAATTACTTTTACCGTTCCTCCGCTATACCTTGGATCACATTCGGGTTGGGCTGCTATAAAAATAGATTCTATCTTCAGGTCGGAAACCGCATCTCTGCCTATTTTCACATCATTGAGGGTATAGTTACATCCGTCTGCATAATATACGGTAATCACGTATGTACCGGAGGCGAGATTATTAATAACAATCGGGTTGTTGGTAACGGGATACACCACGCTGCCTATTTTGTAGCCGGTAGGTGTTTTTCCGTAAGTGGTAAGTTCTACCATACCGCCGGAAGCGCCGTCGCAGGTAGCATCTTTATGATTGGTAATCTCCGTATAGGAGCCGTCAAGCATTCCAACGGTAACATATTTTGAATTATAACAGTTGTTAACATCTTTAAATTCTACCAAATGGCGACCGGCAACTACGTTGAAAGTAGTTGTACTTCCAATAAAGGGCACCCAAGGTCCGTGGTTGATGCTGTATTGATAGATTGGAGAACCGTTGAGGGCGGTTAAAGTAACCGTTCCCGGATCTTCGCAATCGGCAGGGGTTTGAGCCCAATCAAAGTTAATACCATTAGTGGCGCCCACAGTGGCAAGCAGACTCACTTTACAACTTGAAGCATCCCAAATATCAATAACATAATCTCCGGGAGCTGCTGTAACAAGAATAATCCCGTCGTTCGGTACCGGCGAGAGTCCCGAACCATTCAAAGAATATTGATAGGGATAATTTCCACCGCTCACATTCAACTGAATACGTCCGTTGAACGGCGCAGTACAATTGGTTGTATTGGTAACCACCGCGCTGGCGGCAATTTCGCTATTGAGCGGAGAGAGAATAATTTTATCGGAAACAACATACGGACAAGCTTCGTTGCCAATTTCGCGCACTACAAAATAGTAAACGCCGGCAGGCAAACTGTATATGATGTTATTAGGAGCAGGTCCTAATTGACGCCAAATACCTGTGCCGTTTATTTGATATTCGTATCGGTAACCATCATCCACTACGTTTTCGCCGCCTTCAATATTCAAACGTATTGCGCCGGTGCTTGTGCCGCAGTCGGGTTGTGCTACTACGGAAATAGCCGTAACTTTCACGTTGGGCTCTCTTTCCATATTGATATGAATTTCGGTAAAGAGGTCGAAACAGCCATCGTTTGCACCTCCTGATTCTTGTACATACAATGCATAAATACCTTCGGAAAGTCCGGTTATGGTACAGGTAGCGGGCCACGGGTCATCCGGTATCGGTGTCCATTCACCGTGGTCAATATGATATTCAAACGGTCTGGGTCCGGTGCCGTCCACCACAAAGGTGATGCTACCGCCGTCGGTACCGTCGCATGTGGCGTGGGTGGCTATAATCTCGTTTATTTCAATATCATGTTCAAACATCGGCATCTCAAAGAACTCAATATCCATACATCCCATGTAGTCTTTTACCGTAATGTAATAATAGCCGCTGTGGAGGTCCACTTCGGTATAGTCTCCGGCAAACGAAAAATAGGCGTCGCCGGAAGATATTTGATAAGAATAGGTAGGAATACCACCGGAAACGGTAATACCTATTTTACCTTGCGTTTTGCAGGATGCATATTCAAGGAGTTCGATATCAATGGTAAGTTCGTGCGAGCCTACAAAAATGTTTTCGCCATACATCGCGCAGCCTGAGTCATCCACAACATGCAGATTGTGCCAACCTGCTTTCATACTTCCAATGATACCGGTAGGCGGCGTAGGAATAAGAACATCATCCATGAAATATCTATAAGGAGGCTGTCCGCCGCTCACTACTACCGAAACGGTACCACTTCCAATGGGGTCGTCGCAGGTATTGTCGTCGGTTACCTCTACAATTTTAACAGAGAGGTTGGTATTGTAGGGCGACAAGCGGATAGGACCTGCCGTAGCCAATTCGCAAGAGGGGTGTACCCTGTCGCGTATATACACGAAATAGAATCCTACGGGCAAATTGTCAATAATACCGTCATCGGGCAAATCGTAAAAAGTAGCGCCGTTATCCAAGTTATATTCGTAAAGTCCACTTCCGCCATCGGCAATAATTCTAAAACTACCTTCATTGCTGGTGCAGGAAGGCTGGGAAACCACGCTAATAGAACCAACCACAATATTAGAACCTTTTGTTAAAGCAATAACCACCGGTTTCATATTGATATAACAGTCGTCATCATTGCTTACTTCAATTTCGTAAGTACCCACGCTTAAGCCTTCTACTGTTATTTCGTTAAGACCGGCAACAGCATCAACTTCCAAATACACGCCATTACCATAAGTAACATATAGGGTTTGCGCGATGTCCGATTCTACATTAAAGGTAATAGAGCCGCCGAAGGGGTCGTTGCAGGTAGCATTTATATAAGTAGGTTCGCCTACAAATTCAAAGTTACCGTCATTCAACGGGATATCAAAAAAGATTTCGGTGGTACAGCCAATAATGTCCTTTACAAGAATAACATTAGAGCCAATGTAAGCATTCACAGAAGTTTCGCCCACGTTTTCCGAGGTTTCTACCATCGGTTTCCAACCCTGGCTGTTTAAGCGGTATTCGTAAGGCGCTATACCTCCTGTGGCAATAATGGCGGCGGTTCCGAAAATATCGCCGCAATCGCCTCCGGAAGTAATTTCTGCTGTTACCTTAAGGTTTGGATTATTTCCTTTCAAATATATTTCTTCCACAGGATAAACACAACCTCTGGCGTCTCTTATAAAGAAATAGTAATGGGTTATACCGATCGGTTCGCCGGGGGTGGTAAAAATACCATCGGTGGGGAACGGTTTATATTCGCCATCAATGCCGTTTTTATATTCATACGGTGGGGTACCGCCATTTACTATAAACTGAAGTTGACCGTCTAACACTCCACAATATGAGGGTTGTTTCAAAACAAGCACATCCACGTGAAAGTCGGAGCTGTTAGGAGGTAGCGAAATTGCCTGACTTTGCGTGAAAGTACAGCCGCTGGCAACCGTATTATGGATATAAAATATATAAGTGCCGGCAGCCAGTTCATCTATTATGGCAACGCCGTTTTCATCCAAAACTAAGGGTTTATACGGCGGGTCTAACGAATTGATACTGTATTCATACGCGTTTATTTCTCCGGGTTCGTTGTTCACGTCGAATACGGCAAACCATACGGCGCCATCATTATCATAGCAACCCGGGTAAGAGATTACGCCGGTGGACCATACTTCAGCCATATCGTCCACGTGAACGGTAAGTTGTAATGGCACTACCGATTCGCAACCATCCGGGAACACTTTTGCCATAATACTATAGGTATGGGTTTCGGTGGGTTTAACTATCAGCGGTGAACCTGCGGGTGCGTTCAACGGCGTACCTTCCGGTGCAGAAACCACCAAAGTGCCCTCTTCATCATATACATAATAGTAAACATTGGAAACATACGAAGCATCGGGTTGTAGCGCCTGACGAATATAGGGCGCCAAGTCAATAGACTGGTCGCGGCAAATTCTAAGGTCGTTCGTAGTTCTTAACTCTAATATCGGGCTTTTGTTTATATGCAGATAATAACGGGTGAGGGTTAATATTTGGTTGGTACCCTCCAGATTTACCACATAATTAAAATCTAAAGTAAAACCGTTAGCATCGCTGGGACCCGGACAATATACTCTATACTGGTTGGGGTATTGCCCAAAAGTAAAGGCGTCGGGCATCAAAACACGATAAGGTAATAATCCGTTGCCTGAGAAACTGGCAGGGAAACTGTATTGTGCGTTGTTGGCAGGAGCGGTTAATATAATGGTATCTCCTGCGCAGGCTTCATATTGTCCGTACAATGTAGCCAACGGGATCACTACCTGCGTACAAAGTATGGAGTCGTTGTGAATGATAGCAAACAGTTGTCTTCCCATTTCAAAAGGAATACCATCTTCTTCAGGAATATTTAAACTGAAAGTGGAGCCGGTTGCCCAATCGCCTGACGGGAATACTAAGCCGTAGCCTGTTAGTTCTTCATCAATATCTATATCTAAAATGTTATCGCCATCGCTGTCTAAATAAAAATCTACATATATATTATCACCTACTTGAAATTCGCTTAACACTTCAAAGTTAAGTTTACCGAACCACGTATTATTTTTAATGGTGTCTAAAACTCCATTGGGGAAAATAGCGGCAGCGGTGTACGACTCTACCAATAATTGCGGATACGATTCTGCTATTTTAAGGAATATCGAACAGTCTTCTTCATTACAAGTAATCGGTCTGTCGTAAAATGCCGAAGCATAAAATTCGTGCATATCACAAGCTACCATATAGGTAGTAAATTCTACTTCAAACTCAATAATGTCTCCATGTACTAAACCGCTGGGTACGGGGAAAGCATATTCGCGACCGTCTATCACGCCGTCTTTATAATAGGGATAGAACTCCACTTCGGGGTCATCCAAAGAAAGCGGAGCATTTTGAATCATAGTATATTTAATGTTATCCATATAACCCGGGATTAAAAACCAAACCTTTTCGGTTTCTGCGTTCGATACATATCCGCCTTCCGGATTTATGATTTCATATTTTACGTGCCATGTAACGGTGTCTCCCACGTGACCTTGCACGGTGGGCAGATCGGGGTCATTAGGATTAGTATAGAGTTCCGGCGGATCAAAAATCCAGGTAACATCATAAGAGAAAGCAAGTGCGCCTTCTTCTATTAATGTTTTAAATATTTCAGTACGCGCCGATTGTGTGGGTACGGCGGTACTACACTCTGTGTTAGCATCTGCCGCAATACCGTAAGTGCTTCCTGTGTAGAAACCGCAACCGGCATACACCACAATTCTAACATAAACCTCTTCTCCGGGTTCCAGCACAAAGGGGGTTGCTCCCGGATCTTCTGCATCGTAGAATGCCCAAGCAGCTGATGAGCTTTCCAATTCGTGGTCATCTTCCCAAAGTATGGGCATCAGTACCCAACCTCCGTCATCTTCCATATCTACGTTGTAAGCGGTTTCATTATATCTAACGCCTAACAACGCATTTTCATCATCCACAAAAGTAATGCTGATGTCGTGGATTGGACCTTCGCCGGTGTTGGTTACTTTAACAATATATACGGTGTCTTCACAAACATCTTGCGCAGTGATCGGTTCTACCACAAGTTCAAAGGAAAATGAAGTTTGTAAGGGCAGTACGTGAACTTCAACGCTGTCTTTAATAATGGGACACACGCCGGTATTCACTTCCAATTTTAATTCATAGTTAACAGGACCGGGCGTAATAGACACAAAATCGGTTACATAAACTTCGGCTATGGTAGAAATGTTATTTGCACCGGGGTGCGGAGCAAACGAATAGGCAGCATTCGCATTGTGTCCCGAATTCCAAGTAGAGGTACCGAGTTCTCTAATAAACCATTCGTAGCCGTCTGCACGGGTAGTACCGGTTATAATTGGGGTTATAACAAAAGGAGGCAATCCTCCAAAGCATAATGAATCTTGTTCTAAAATAAGTTCCAATTCAGGAATTTGCTGTATGGTAACTCTCACTTCTTTCCATTCGTCTCTTATATTTTCACAATAATCATCTCCGGATACCGTAACATAGAAAACAGTATCGTGGGTGGTGGTTGCATTTAAAGGTCCAATAGTAATAGCATATACATTTTCTGCATAAAGCGTTCCATTTTCATAATACCAATTGTATTTCGGCATATACACGCTACCCGAGGTTTCCAAAGTTGCAAATAAGTTTGCGTTACTACCCGAACAAACGATAGAGGGCGCGGTTACCGCAATCATATCTGCGGTGGCGCGGGGTTTCACGTCAATACACACATCATCTCTAATCACGGTGTTACAACCGGCAGTTGAAGGCGTAAATACGGCTGCGGCATAGTAGCATACCTCAGTTACGGTGGTTACATGAGGAAGGATTATGGGGGTTACGGAGTTGCCGGAGCCAATGGGAGTTTCCGAGTCGGGGCTGTCGTACCAATATATCGTAGCATTGGCAATACCGGTAGCCGACAGGGTTACTGTGTTTCCTTCGCAAATAGGGAGTTCTGCCGCTATGTTCATACCGGATACTTGTTGTCTCGGCTGAACGGTAACGGTAATTGGTACTCTGGGTCCAACGCAGGTTAAGGTGTCGTGTGCAATAGATAATTGCACCCAGTAGGTTGCATTTTCGGTAACATTGGTAAGGAGGGTGGTTTCCACTTCGTCATCACCGGTTTCCGTATAATAGAAAATATAGGTAGAATCACCACCGGCAGTAACGGGAGCAACGGCATCCAAGAGGTCAATATCTGCCCAAATACACACCGATAAAGGAGTGGTAGAGAGGGTACTCATTTGAGGATATACGGTAATATAAACTTCAAAATATTCTCCAACGCAATATTCTCCCTGCTCAGCGCTCCACGCCTTAGGCAGCACGTGATAATGCACGGTAATGGGTGCGGATGTTGTGTTTACAAAAGTACCTTTAATTGTGCTCACCATATTTCCTGCTGCGGTTCCGCCAACGCCGGGCGTATTGGGGTTGTCCCACAAATACTCGGTGTTATGAGGCAGTTTGGGGTGCCCGTCGCTTGGGTCAATTTCAAAATATTCGCCGGAACAAACCGCATAAATAAAATCTTCTTCGTGCACATCCATATTGTCTAACACCATAATATTAATGGGCATCATATCGGTATAGCAACGGGTGCCTTCCGCTACGGCGCGCACATAGTAGGTAATAGATTCCGAGGGTTCCATCCATCTGCAGCCTTCCGTTGGATCAATCTCTATGGGCTCAAGTCCTCTTTCATCGTAAAAATATTCCACAATAATCTCCACATTCTCTATTTCGGGAACATCTACCAAATGTTCCAAACAAAAACTCGGTTCAGCGCAAAATACCACTTCGCCTTCACTTTCAATAGACAGGTCAGGTCTTGGGTACGCCACCACGTGGAAGGGCCAGAAACAAGAAGATAATGGGTCTTGGGAAATGGCGTAGAATGTTTTTCTATCTTCAAACGCCGTCTCATAATCATCTATCGGGAATGGATTGTCCATAGTATATTCTTCCGCATCTTCCGGGTTCTTAAAAGTATGGGGGTCAATATCATCGAAGAAACGTGCGCCTACTTCAAAATAGGTTCTTACCACCATAAACATCTCCAGCGCGGTCATATCGTCGCAAAGCGAGAGTTCGCGGAAAGGAAGTTCTTCCGGCTCTTCACAATCTACCGGAATGTGAATTTCAAACCGTTCCGGAATGGTAACATACTCCGATTCGCAAGGGTGGTCTTGATAGCCGTAGAACATAGGCCAGTCGGTAAAATGTATTCCGCTGTAGTGCCCCACGCCTGAGGTAGAACCAAAGACGACAATTTCAGGCAAACAGTCTTCGGGGCTCATCAAGATATCGCAATCTTCGGTAATAATGAGCGCAAACTGTATTCGCGCCAGTACCTCTGCAGTATCTTTCCCTGTGGTTGCATCGTGTGCAACACGAGATTTGTATATATGGTCTCCCACATACCATTCCAACTGTCCGCTGGGCAACACGGTAGGATTATAAATCCAGTGCGAGTTGTTGTCCGATGGTGGTACGGGGTCATGGTCGCAAGTTTCCAAACTGTCGGCATTCCAAAACAAAAACTGCTTGGTACTGTCGGCATAAAACACCCCTGTTGCAGGAATGGGTATCACGAGCAGCAGCGAGTCAATAGCTTCATCGCCCACGTTTCTAATGTCCACCGTATAAAGAATAGTATCTCCGGGCATCACATCTTTGGCGGATGTTTCCGGGTCAAACTTTTTCCAGTTTACGGTTTGCACCAAGTTAATAGCTTCGGGCATCGGCATATAGGCATCCGACGACATCGCGAAAGCGAACAGGATATAGTTGTCTCCGGTGGAGCCAAATCTGTATCGCACCGAAGATTGTCCGTTGCCCACAAAGGGGTTGCCTACATTTTCCAGTTCCATCTCCACAATATCAAATCCGGCGTTGTTGTTCAGCGCGGGGTTTCTTGCCGGACCCTGAATGGTACAGTTAAAAAAGTCGTCTTCTCCCGGTCCTCGCACATCTCCTTGCCTGTTGAAATACTGGGGTGTTCCGGTGGTTTGATCCACTATGGCAAACCAGTCTTCATGCGCAATCCCTCGGTCGGTTTCGCCGGCAAACATAGCAATTTTCACATCCACATCGCCGTCTTCGAGGGTATGCAGTCCGTTCACATCAAAGGTGATATTGGTGAGCGTCCCGGGGTAAGCCCCCGTGGCGGGCGCCACGTAGTTAAAGCCGTCCATCACCACCACATCTTTCCAAGTCATCGTGCTGTTTTCATACACCACAAACATTCCCCAACCGGCGTAGTAGCCTAAGGCACCGCCAATACCTTCCAAACAGGCAATATCTGCCACCGTGTAGGTACCGGGTCCATAGTGGCGCACCACGTTGGTAACATCGGCGTATGCCACATACATATTGTCTTGCGGACCGTTAGGCACTACGTTATCAAAATAAATTTGCTCCATAGAGTAAGAGTTCAGCCATTCAAACTCGTAGTATGGCATACTGGGCATTTTACTTACATTGGGAATACTGTCGAAACGCATTTTCACGCGCTCTTTGTAGTAGGTTTTGGTTTCGTCCCACTCTCTGTAAAATTGCGTAGCGCCAATATGGGAATAGGCTTCAGTTTGAGTAGCATTGGTAACCGCTTGAGGTCTATGAACTCTATCAAAACAGAAAGTATATCCTCCGGGTAAGTTTATGCACTGTTCTGCAAATTGAAATGAGTACATAGGAACAGGGGGCACTAATGCATTTCCATCCCTGTCATAATACATAGTATAACTTTCAATTTTACTGGTGGTAAGATTCCCATGGTCAAGAACCAATGGATCTAAAAGCATATTATTATTATTACCACCACCCACACGACAGCAATATTGTCCAGCCCAAAGTCCTACGTTCTGGCTACCATTGGGAACTCCAAAATCTATATAAAACGACACAAAATCCGGATCGGTTGGAGACAAATAAAACTTGAAACGAGAAGAATATCGGGCAGAACCGGTTCCAATTACTACATGTTCTACTTCCATTCTCCACCAATCGTATTCACCACGGAAAGGAATAGTGTCATTATTCCAAAGCGGAAGCTGATCCATATCAAAAAATTCTTCCCGCACGTGTTTTGTTACCGTAAACGGGTTGGGTTGGTCCACCCGTGCCGACCAGTACAAACCGGCATACACAATACCCTGGCAGGTTTCCAGATCCAAATCGGAGGAGGAGGTGTTGAAGGCGGTGCTGGGGCTGTTTCTAATATCCACGTATCCCATCTCGCCGGCAAAGCTATTTCCGTTGTTTGCCGTGGGGGAAGGTTGAGTTAAATTAGGGAAGGCAGTTTGCGGGGGAAGGCGCAGGTTCACATTACCCAGCGTTTTAAAGTCTCCCTTAATGGTGTAAACCTCTCTGGGCACTCCGCTGGGAGAAGCCGCAGCAGAAGTACGCGGCTTTAAGGGCTTTATGTCCTGTGCAATTAATAGGTTAGAAACTAACATCAGCAGCATAAAGGCTGCCAACGTGAAAACGGTTACTTTGGTTCTTGTTAAGAATTCGTAAAACTTTTTCATAAGAATTATTATTTAGTTGATTATTTTTTGGTCTATTATTTAAGATTTAAGATTTAAGATTTAAGATTTAAGATTTAAGATTTAAGATTTAAGATTTAAGATTTAAGATTTAAAGATTTAAAGATTTAAAGATTTAAAGATTTAAATTTTAAATTTATTAAAAAAAAGGTTGTTGGAAAATATGCTTACTCTCTGTGGGAGTTTTTTTTCTTGGGGTTAATGATTGGGGTTGTGTGTTAGCGGTTGTAGGTTGTTGTTTGGTAGAGGTTTTGGATTTCATTTGTAGTTTTTTGGTGAATACTTGGGTTTGTAGAGTCCGCCGACTGAAGTCGGCGGTTAATAAATTAAGTTAATAGGCTTGGTTAATAAATAATAAATACATTTCTTTTGTTGCTGTAATGGAGTAAGATAAGTTATTATTTTTTAATTTTGCTCCGTTTTGGAGGAAAGTGTAAGATAAAATTACATATTTCATATATAAATACTATATAGTTATATTTCAGCGTGCAAATATATTATTTTTTATATGACAAGTAATTTTTTACTCATTTTGAGGTATTTTTTTGTATTTTTTTTTATGAAATTCGTAATTTTTTAAATTTTTTAGAGATTTTTTAGGGATTATTTCGCCAAAAATTAACATCTAATCATCCAATCATCTAATCATCTAATCACAAAAAAAATATCTTTGCCCCCAAAATTCCTAAAAAATGAAATACACTTCTTTACATCCCGATTTTTACATCAAAAACCGCCAAAACGTAATTGGCGAGATGGAGCCAAACTCCGTTGCCATCCTCACTTCTCACGATGAGTACCCGCGTTCGGGAGACACCGTGTTTCCGTTTCGGCAAAATGCCGAGCTGCTTTACCTTTGCGGCATTGACCAGGAAGAAACTGCCTTAGTGCTGGCGCCGTGGCACCACAATGCCGAATATCGAGAAATCCTGTTCATCAAAAATCCATCGCCCGAAATGGTGGTGTGGTACGGACATCGCCTCAGCAAAGAGCAGGCAACGGAGATTTCCGGCGTTAAAACTGTGAAGTTTGTGGAAGATATGGAAAGTGTGTTGCACGATGTGATTATCAATTCGCAAAATATCTATTTGCATTTTCCGGAAAATCCGCGCAATAAGATGACGCACCCTACGCAAGAGTTTCGGCTTATTAAAAAACTGAGAAAAACCTATCCGTTACACACTTACAAACGGTTGGCGCCTATTTTGTATCCGCTGCGAATGGTAAAGCAGGCGGAAGAATTTAATGCGCTCCGCAAAGCCTGCGACATTACGCACCAAGCGTTTCTTCGCGCTGTAAAAGCAATTAAACCTGATGTTTACGAATATGAAATTGAAGCGGAACTGATTTATGAAATGACGAAACGCGGCGCCACCGGACACTCCTTCGCGCCCATCGTGGCTGCCGGCGCCGATACCTGCATTTTGCATTATATTAAGAACGACAAAAAGATGCAAGACGGCGACCTCCTCTTGATGGATTTTGGCGCAGAATATGCCAACTACGCCGCCGACATTACCCGAACCGTGCCGGTAAACGGGAAATTTTCCCCACGACAAAAACAAGTGTATCAAGCAGTTTTAGATATTTATAAAGAAACAATTCCGCTTTTTAAGCCCGGAATGACCATCCATAAAATTAACGACTACGTGTTTAAGCGTATGGATGAAGAATTGATTAAGTTGGGGCTTTATACGGAAGAAGATGTGAAAAACCAGCCCAAAGAGAAACCGTTGTTTAAGAAATATTTTATGCACAACACCAGCCATTTCATCGGTTTGGATGTGCACGATGTGGGGCAGCGCGAAGTGGTTTTCCAACCCGGAATGGTTTTAAGTTGCGAACCGGGCATCTATATCGCCGAAGAAGGTATCGGCGTGCGCTTGGAAACCGACGTGGTGGTGGGCGAAAACCCGATAGATTTGTTTGCGGAGGTGCCGGTGGAGATAACAGATATTGAAGGATTGAAGAAAAATCTATAATGATGATTTGTTATGATATTTATTTTTTTCAAAAACGTGCAGATTTATTTTTTGATTTTGGAAAAAATGTGTAATTTTGCAGTCTGAAAATTGGAAAAAATGTGCAAAATTATGAAAAGAGAGATTTTATTAAAATTAGAAATTTGGAAGAATTTGCCTGAGCGCAAACCATTAATCCTTACAGGTGCAAGGCAAACAGGAAAAACTTGGGCAATTAAGGAATTTGGAAAAACGAAATTCAAAAACACAGCATATATTATGTTTGAAAAAAACGAAAATATGCGTAAATTGTTTGATGGTTCGCTATTGCCAAAAGATTTGTTGCCGTTTTTGCAAGCCGAAAGTGGCGAAACGATTACGTCGGAAACGCTACTCATTTTCGATGAAGTGCAAGCCATCCCAAATGCCATCACTTCGTTAAAGTTTTTTCAAGAACAAATGCCTGAACTTTTTCTTATCGCTTCAGGCTCTGCTCTTGGCATTGCAATGCACAACAGTTCGTCGTTTCCGGTGGGAAAAGTAGATAGATTACAATTATATCCGATGTCGTTTTCGGAATTTTTGCAAGCAATGGGCGAGCAACACCTTGCCGAACTTTTACAAACAGAAACGCCCGAAAAACTTAACGTTTTTCACGAAAAATTAGACCGCTATTTAAAACAGTATTTTTTCGTTGGAGGAATGCCTGAAGTGGTTTTGGAATATATTACCAATCAAAATTTTGATAAAGTTCGCAAAATCCAAAATAAAATTTTAAAAGATTATGATGCAGATTTTGCAAAATATGCCACTCCGCTTTTAGCAACAAAAATTCGTATGCTTTGGAACTCTATACCGCAACAAATTGCTAAAGAAAATAAAAAATTTGTTTACGGTGCGGTCAAATCGGGTGCGAGGGCAAGAGATTTTGAAACCACCATTCAGTGGCTTTTAGATTCATCAATGATTCATAAAATAAATAGGGTTTCAGCCCCAAAATCGCCACTGAAATTTTATGAAGATTTTGACGCTTTCAAACTTTTTATCAGCGATGTAGGGCTTTTGGGTGCAATTGTCAATACTTTGCCTAAACAAATTGTAGAAGCCGATAGCATTTACACCGAATACAACGGGGCGATGGGCGAGCAGTTTGTTTGTCAGGAACTCATTGCCAACGAATTGCCAACATTGTTTTATTGGTCAAGGGAGGATTCCAAACAGGAAATAGATTTTATGACTGAAAATGAACAAGGCGTTGTGCCGATAGAAGTAAAATCAAGCACTAATCTCACTGCCAATTCTTTCAAAGAATTAATGAAAAATCATAATTCTCATCTTGGCATAAAAATTTCGGCATTGCCGTACAAAGAAAACGAAAAAGTAATCAATTTGCCACTTTACAATACTCTGAAAATTCAATCGATTTTAACCCATAAAAATGGCGTATAAATCAGTGTTAACGAGCGGTTTTACGAGATGGCGGCACTACCCCAAATAAACCTCTATCAACCCCTCCGGCGCCACAATGCTAATCGTTCGATTTTCCCTGTCCACCGTTTCAAAAATCTCATCCACTGCCGGGATTAAAATCTCTTTGCCGTTAAAATCTATT
>Ga0082212_10001726_pt1 | contig 32097 bp, 23 predicted proteins | sample TergutNt197P3_FD_71548 | JGI IMG/M metagenome (GOLD analysis project Ga0082212, IMG submission 71548) | Neocapritermes taracua P3 segment gut microbial communities from Petit-Saut dam, French Guiana - Nt197 P3 | ecosystem: Host-associated > Arthropoda: Insects > Digestive system > Gut ...
GATATCCTGCCCTGTCGGCTGAGATAACGATACTGTGTTTACCGTTATTGCGGATGATGTGGGAAAACCGCTGCTTGTAGGTTGAGTGACAGCCGACCCTGCTGCCTTTGCAGTCGTTATTCCATCACTAACACTTGGTGTACCAGCATAATGGGTTGCATTTTCAGCAGAGCGCGCATATATGTAGTATGTCGTACCCGGAGAGAGCCCAGTAAATTGCAGACCAGGCCCCCAAGAGCTTGCACTTGACGGCGGAGAGTCGTTCACTGTGCTTCTAGAGTATTCGACCGTTTGACCATTTGATGGAGCATCAACAGCATCTATTGTAATAATTGTTGCTGTTGTTGTAATCGATGTGCTTTCTTTTGGCGAGTCTACTGTTGCACCAGTTTCTTTGGGTGCCTGCGCTGTCTCAATTACCGCGCTCCTGCTTGTCGCTCCGGCGCTGTAGTTATCATTTTGAGCTGAACGGGCGTATACATAGTATTTTGTGCCTGCTGTAATGTTGTTGAATGTCAGGCTTGTCTGCCATGATAGGGTCGTGACCTCCGCAGCGTCGGATTCACTTATTGCGTACTCCACTGTTTGCCCATTTTCAGGGGCAGCTACTGCGATGATTGAAATGCTGTTTGCAGTCGGAGTACCGTTCACCGTTGGCGTGTCGACAGCAGCTCCGATTGCTTTTTCTACGATCAGCGTTATAGTTGCCGGGGCGGAAGCGTTGTAATTTGTGTCTCCGGCTTTTACAGCAGTAATCGTTACTGTTCCTGCATTATGAATCGTTGCTTGCCCGGAAGAAGTCAGAACCAAGACGCCTCCAGGGTTGGAACTTGATATCATGAACGTTATAGCCCCGGTTCCGCTGCCGCCGGTCGTACTCAATTGAAATTGTGAGTTTCCATATGTTTTTGCGCCGGGGTCAGTTATTGACAGCGCGGCCTGATTTTGCTTAACAGTTGTGGGAGGCGGTGGCGGAGGCGGAGGCGGCGGCGGTGGAGGAGTGGGTGTTGGCGATGGTGAAGGCGATGGAGAAGGTGAAGGTGATTGCGACGGAGACGGCGACGGGGAGGGTTCAGCCGAAGGCTCCGTCGTGGGAGACGGCGATGGCTCGGGCGACGCGCTGGGCTCCGGCGATTGAGACGGTTCTTGAGAAGGCTCGGGAGAGGCGGGGCTGGGCGACGGAGACGGCGCGGGAGAGGGCGCTGAGGTTGGCTCGGGGGTGCCGGCGGGGTCGGGCGCGGGAGGAGGCGCTGACGCGCCTGGCTCAGGCGCGGGTGATGCGCCGGGGGTTTGAGCGCCTGTGTCCGGCCCGGACGGCGACGGCTGCGGGGAGGCTGTATCGTTCGTGTTTTGCGCAGGCGTCGGGGAGGGCTGCGGCGAAGGCGCCAAATCGCTCTGCCCGGACGATGCGGGCGGCTCGGGCGCCGCTGCGTTCGAACTCTGCCCGGGAGAAGAGGGCTCCGGCGCATACTGCGACCCGTTCGACCCCGTCGACGGTAATGGCACGGTTGCTTCGCCGACCGGGGCGCCCCTCACTTCGGGAACCGGCAGTGTCGGCAATACGCTTTCCGCTTCCGACGAGGCGATTATCTGAGCCTCCGGCCTCTCTTCCACGACGCGGGTTTGCTCGATCTCGTACCTTTCCTGCAAAGCTGTTTCGAGCCGATCTGCAAGCTCCGGTACCTGAGCCAGTATTTGCTGGTTATTGAGTAGCTCTTCGAGTATGAACGAGTCGAGCGATTCAAGCGGAACGACAAAAGCGGTGGGCCTGCCCTCATTCGTGAAGTCGCCCACTTCGCTGCGTTCCCCGGATATGTCTTCAGAAATCTGCACGACGCCGTTCGGGCTTATCAGGAAACTGCGCACCTGCGTCCCGCCGCCATCACCCTGATCGGCAAGGTCGAAACGCACTGCGCCGTCTATCACCATAAGCCTCGCAAACGGGTTGCCCCCGTCGGCGTCTTCAGGCGCGTTGCGCCTGTATATCAGCACGTATTCTGTGCCCCTTACCCCGGCAATGACGTTCGATGTGCGGATTACATTGCGGGAGTTGTCGTTGAGTTCGGTATGCACTTTATTCTTGACCATGCCTTCGATCAGGTTGATCGAGCTGTCGTCGCGATTGTGTTTATTCCATATGGAGTTCAGGGATAGCTGCGTCAACTCGCCGATAGCTATGTCTTTTCCATAATATGTGATATTCACGGAGCCGTTTATGCCGGTCGAGATTACGTCACCGGAACTCAAGGTCATGCCACGGTATACGGGTATCGGCTCATAGCCTCCGCCTTTATACACCATGGCGGGGCTGGTGACGGACGTGACGCGGGGGCCCTGGTCGTCCTCTGAAGACAGCGCAGTGCCGTATGCTGCCAGGGGCAGCATCAACGCAAATGCAAGTATGCATGCGATCAGTTTTTTATACATGGATGCTACCTCCTGTTCAGGGGATTCCGGGTAAAGCCCGGAATGACGGGGGTTTTAGGAACTTGCGGTGGTTGCTTTACTGCTATTCTTCTTCCTCGTCTTCGAACTCAGGCATTTGCTGTGGGGCGGAGGGCAGCATTGCGTCTGCCCGCGCAAGACCAAACAGGACCAACGCTCCAATAGCGCCCACCCCAACACCAACGGGAGATACGTCAACAAGGGATGTTATCGTGGCTATTGCGCTTGGGGCGCCGCCGCCGCTGGATGCCAGTGGCAGTACAACAATTCCGCCTGAAACTGATGGAAGCTTATCATCCCACCATTGGTCTGTGAAGCCGGCTCCTGCCCACCAAGTAGGATCCTCCCATTGCGTAGCAGTGATGTCTGTGCCGTCGACTATGGAGCATATGGGATTTTGGTCTTTGCCATCGGAAGCTGTACGGCTACCATCATCGCCGCCTGCCACTTGCGAATGCAAGCCTTCACGCGCATAGCAGTTTGTCGCCATTGCGGCTACAACGGTTGGTAACCATGTATCATTTTGACCGACAACACGCCCAACCCTAAAATGACCTAGTGGATCCGAATTACCAGCTTCGTATGTGTCAAGGAGTAAGCTGTTTAGCGCAACACAGTTTTTTATTTTTATGCCACCAACCCCCGACGATTGTGGTAACTGATAATGACCAATGACACCGCCAATGCCGCTGTTGACCCAGTCAACGTTAGCACTCCGATAGCCGATTACAGCGCCGGTAGCAATGCAGTATTCAACAGTTGCCGACGCACCAACGACACCTGCTATACCACCAATAGGGAGTTCACCTTCGATATCACCTGTAGAGTAACAGTTGCTTATTACACCAGATTCTGTAAGTTTTCCAACAATTCCGCCAACACCGTACTCACTGGTTACAAGATTTCCGTGTTTTCCATCGGATTGATTGTTAATATTCCACTGAACACTGTTGCCGCTGACAGTTCCAGTGTTTATACACTTCTCAACTGTGCCTTGGCTCGCTCCGGCAATTCCGCCGGCTTTTGAACTTGCAGCGGTAACAGTGGCGTTTGAAGTACATTCGGTGACTGTTCCGTTGTTTTGACCTACGATGCCCCCGACGGTTTGCTTACCTTTGACGCTTCCTGAAACGGTGCAGTTTTCGATGCTTCCGTTGTTTTCTCCGGCGATTGCTCCGATAATGTCACAATCACTTGCGTCAATACTGATACCGTCGAGATTAACACTCTTTACTATGCCTGCGCTTGCTATTTGTGAGAACATACCTACATTATCAGATGATGCATCGTTGATCATTAAGCCGGTGATTTTATTGCCATCACCGTCAAAAGTGCCGGAGAAGTCGCCTATTGGAGTCCATGGAATGTTTGGAGTTAGGGTAATGTTTGTTTTTAATACATAATGCGCATCTAAAGTCCAGCCATTATATGGGTGTTGGGAATCAGTTATCGCATCGCCCTTTCCGACGTAGCGGAGATCGATTTCATCCCATATTTCAAATGGTGTTATATCTCCATCACCTATTGGGAGATCGGTTGCACTTCTAAATACGGTAATAACCAAACTATCCTTTGCTTCTTTGTAGCTTGCATCTGCTGCTTTAACTGCTGTGATTATTACAAAGCCGGAACCCTTAATACTAATTATCCCATCGTCGTTGATTTCAATTATCCCATCGTTGCTGCTGCTGTAGGTTATTTCGCCGCTTTCGCTGCCCCCTGTGACTGAAAGCGTGATATAAGTCGGATTTGAATTATCAATATGTCCTAAGGTGAACTCTGCTCTTGGCGCAGTTAGTGTGAGTGTCAAGTCGTACTTATCTGGCGTAGCAATGCCCGTGCTTACTCTATAGACGCCAGCACTATAGCTGTTGTCTGGAGTAGCAGCAGCGCGGGCGTAAATATAGTAAGTAGTGTTTGGGGTCAACCCGGTAAATGTAGCACTTGTATCCCACACCAAGGAGGCGGGGTCTGCATTGTTTACTGTGCTGATCGCATACTCGACAGATTGATCGCCGGGGTTGGTTGTGATAGTTACGGTGTTGACAGTTATGCTTACCGGCGTTGGCGTAGTACCGCTAACGGTGGGGGCTGCGTCGACTGTAGCACCGGGAGAGCTCTGTGTAGTTATCGGGGCACTGACGTTGGGAGTGCCATCATCATAATTGGTGTTAGAGATTGAGCGCGCGTAGATATAGTAGGTTGTGTACGGATCCAAGCCGCTGAACGTAGGACTTGATTGCCAAGTCAATAACATTGGTGCAATATCAGCTGCTGAGCCGATTGCATATTGTATGGCTTGCCCGTTTGAAGGCGCGATTGCGTTGACAGTAATGCTGTTTGCGGTCGTGCCGCTGACCGTTGGAGGGCTGACTGCTGCGCCTGCTGCTTTCAGTATGTCGAAATTAGCGGATATTGAACCAGTGTAGTTTGCTTTGCCTGTGAGTGTTACGCTCCCTGAGGCAGTGCCGGCATCAGTGTTTGCTCCGATCGAGGCTGTGTAGTCGGCTGTAGTAATAGTTGCATTGACGTTGCTGTCATTAACGCTGTATGCCGGGGTTATTGGGGAACCTGTATATGTGTAGCTGCCTGAAATGCTCATACTGATTTCTGACGCGCTCAAAGAGCGTGGGCTGACAGTCAAATCAAAGGTGGCGGAAGTTGGATTATAGGTGTCGTTGCCGGCTTTTGTCGCCGTGATTGTTACTGTTCCGGCTCCCGTTATCGTTGCGGTGCTGCCTGAAATGCTCAGCACAGAGTTGCTGGTGGGAACAGAGAAGGTGACCGTTCCGCTTCCGCTGCCTCCTGAGGTGCCTAGTGTGAATGAACTATCGCCGTATGTTTTTGGACCCGTTGGACTTGGATCGGTTATTGATAGGGCGGCTTGACTCAGCTTCTGGGATGAAGCGGTCTTTATTCCGTCGCTGACGCTTGCTGTGCCAGCATCGTAGTTTTCGTTTGATGCGGAACGGGCGTAGATATAGTAGGTGGTGTCCTCACTAAGGGATTCAAACGTTGTGGTGCTTTGCCAGCCTGATAGCGGCAGGGTGTTATTGTTGATAGAGCATGCGTACTCTATTGATTGCCCTGTTGCGGTTTGCAGTGTTACAGCGCTCACGGTGATGCTGTCTGTGGTCGGCGTGCCGCTGACTTCCGGTTTGCTGACTGCAGCTCCTTCGCTTTTCGTAACGACAGGAGGCGGAGGCGGAGGTGGAGGCGGGGGAGGCGGGGGTGGTGGTGCAGGTGATGGAGACGGTGAGGGTGAAGGCGAAGGTGATGGCGATGGCGAGGGTGAAGGCGAAGGTGAAGGTGAAGGTGAAGGTGAAGGCGAAGGTGAAGGAGATGGCGAGGGTGAAGGTTCGGGGGTCTCAGAGTGAATAGGCTCGGGTGCGGGAGCCGGGGCCGGTGGCGCCTCGGGATTGCCGCTTGGCTCAGGCGCGGGGGATGGCGCGGGGGATGGTGCGGGCGCGCTTGTTTCAGGGGCGGGTGAGGCGCTTGGAGTTTGAGCGGCCGTGTCCGGCCCGGATGGCGGCGGCTGCGGAGATGCAGCATCGTTTGTGTTTTGGGATGGCGGTTGCTGCGACGGCGAAGGCGTCAGGTCGCCCTGCCCGGGCGATGCGGACGGCTCGGGCGTTGCTGCGTTCGAACTTTGACCGGGCGAGGAGGGCGATGAAGGCGTCGGCGCAGAAGGAGGACTACTCACGCCCGGAGCTGCAAGCAGCCTCTCGGTTTCGTCTGCCGGGGCGCCCCTCACCGCGGGAACGGGTAATGCAGGAAGCACTGTTTCTGCTTCTGAAACAGTGATGATTTGCGCTTCCGGCCTTTGTTCCGCGACCCGAGAGTTTTCAATCTCATATCTTTCCTGCAGCGCTGTCTCAAGCATTTCCGCAAGCTCCGGCGCTTGAGCCAGTATTTGCTGGTTGTTTAGCAGCTCTTCCAGTATGAATGAGTCCAGCGACTCGAGCGGAACGACAAAAGCGCTGGGCCTGCCTTCATTCGTGAAGTCGCCCACCTCGCTGCGCTCTCCGGAAATATCTTCAGAAATCTGCACGACGCCGTTCGGGCTTATCAGGAAGCTGCGCACATGTGTGCCGCCCTCGCCCTGGTCGGCAAGGTCGAAACGCACTGCGCCGTCTATCACCATAAGCCGCGCAAACGGGTTGCCCCCGTCGGCGTCTTCAGGCGCGGTGCGCCTGTATATCAGCACGTATTCTGTGCCCCTTACCCCGGCAATGACATTCGATGTGCGGATTACATTGCGGGAATTGTCGTTAAGTTCGGTATGCACTTTGTTTTTGACCATGCCTTCGATAAGGTTGATCGAGCTGTCGTCGCGGTTGTGTTTGTTCCAAATGGAATTAAGAGACAGTTGCGTCATCTCGCCGATTGCAATGTCTTTTCCGTAATATGTAATGTTTACCGAGCCATTCATTCCTGTCGAAACAACGTCGCCGGAACTCAAGGTCATGCCGCGGTATACGGGTATTGGCTCATAGCCCCCGCCTTTATACACTACTGCTGGGCTGGTGACGGACGTGACGCGGGGGCCATAGTCGTCCTCTGAGGACAGCGCCGTGCCGTATGCTGCCAGGGGCAGCATCAGCGCAAATGCAAGTATGCATGCTATCAGTTTTCTATACACAGTGCTACCTCCTGTTCTGTGGATTCCGGGTCAGAAGCCCGGAATGACGGGGGTTTAGGACTTGAATGGTCAGAGACTAATTTTCATGTGGTCGGCTGCGGTGAAGGCATACGGGAACACCGCGCGCGCTTTTTCCTGTATGACGTCTATATCCTCGTCAGTGATCCTTGGGGAGAAGTGGAGCAGCGCAAGCTGTTTCGCGCCTGCTTTTTTTGCCCATGTCGCGCTTTCCATCCAACTGGAATGCCCCCAGCCGGGCGTTACCATGCCGTCGTCGAAAAATGAGTCCAGTACGAGCAGGTCCGCACCCTTGATGAAGTCCAGCAGCCCGTCGCCGTCCTTATGGAGGCCAAGCTCAATATCGCAGCAGCTGCAGAAAGACTTCCCGCAGTAGTCCACACGGTACCCAAGCGCACTGCCGGGGTGCGAGACGGAAAAAATGCTGACCCTTGCTCCGTTCGGGAGCTCGACGGCGTCTTCGCCCTTTACAGTCTTAAAATCGATCTGCGCCTTGAAATCCTTGAACCCCGCGGGGCTGAAAGGCGGCGAAAGATAGTTTTCCAAAATGCCGCGTATATCCAAATCTTTGTACTTGCTGCCGTAAATGACGATTTTCTCATGCGGATCGAACAGTTCCCTGCAAAACAGCAGGCCCTCGATGTGGTCGGCATGATAGTGTGAAAAAAACAGGTTGATTGGCGGTTTGCTGCCGCCTGTCACATCAGACAGCCCGTATATCCCGGAGCCTGAGTCAAAAACGATCAGTTCATCTCCTGTTTTTACAGCTATGCAAGTAGTATTTGAGCCGTATTTTTTCCGTTTGCCATTGTTATAGGCGCAGGAACCGTTCGTTCCCAAAAAGGTCGCTTCGAATGTTTCCAACGTTTTCCTCCTGAATGTTTTGGGGCGGCCCCCATACTCTGCGCGCCGCTCCTTTGGCTGCAGTTCAGCGGGTTTGTGTTATCCAATCACGTTATCCAGATTGTATATTTGAATGCCGGTCTTTTTATTCTTCACATTGATGATCCCTAAATCGGTAACTTCAACATGGTCTTTCACCATCTGATATGTGGCATCGGAAATAATTATCTGCCCCTTTTCCGCGTTCGACTCCAGCCTTGCGGCAGTGTTGACGGTATCGCCGATAGCTGTGTAGTCCATTCGGAAATCCGAGCCCATGTTTCCGACGACCGCTGTTCCGGTGTTCACGCCTACGCCGAATTGCAAGTCGACGCCGTATGCCGCGATTATTTCTTCCTTCAAAGGTTCGGCGCCGACTTTCATCGCCCACGCTGCTCTTACGGCGCACAGCGCATGGTCCTTCAGGTCGTTGGGCGCGTTGAATACAGCCATTGTAGCGTCGCCGATGTATTTGTCTATCGTGCCTCCGTTTTGCTGTATCGCGCGGCTGGTCAGGGCCAGATAGCGGTTTACCATTCCGACGACTTTTTCAGGCTCATTCGCCTCTGAAAACGCTGTGAACCCTCGAATATCCACGAATAGGACGCTTATCTCCTTGACCGAACCGCCCAGCTGGACCTCCACGTTACCTGAAATGATTTCGTTGACGACTTCAGGCGCGACGAAACGCCCGAACATCGACTGGATATGCTGCTTCTCATATTGCATGCCCAGGATGTTGAGAACGAACATCGCAATGAAGCACACCACAAGGAACGTGACGCCCGCCCCGGAGTTAAAGATAATATCGAACTGCGCAAACGCGAGACGCGCAGCGGCGATCTGCGCTATGATCAGCACAGCAGAGATAACCGCCCCCCACAGCGACTTGAGCAGGTTGAGCGCTATTATCGCAATTATCCCGAAAACAGCCATAAACGCAATATCGAGCCACCAGGGGGCGTCCTTCTTGAAGCTGCCCTCCAGCATGTTGTGGATGATGTTCGCGTTTATCTCCACGCTGTATGTCTTTACGCCTTTGTCGACAGGGGTATAGTAATCGTCGCTGCCTATCCCCTGGGCGTAAGGGCCTATCAGCACTATCGCGCCCTCAAACCGCGCAGGGTCGACCTCGTCGTTTATCACGGCCCAAAGCGAGTGCCTTTCGAAGCCGCCGGGGCCTGATATGTAGTTGATAGGGAGCTGCCCGTAGCTATCGAGCGGTATCGAGTTCTCTTTTATGCCCGTCACGCGGCAGTAAGTCTTGTATACCTCAAACGGCAGAGAATGGATCGTTATGTCGCCGTAGCGGACGGACGTCAGGGCCCTGCGCATCACGCCGTCGGCCTCGTCCTGTTCAATGTTAAGGAATCCGACGTTGGAAGCCTTGGCAAGCTCGCTGAACGGCAGGATATAGTCCTCGGCCTCATACATCCTCACCTGGTCTGGTTTCGGGTAGATTGCCATGCCGCCTAATGTCAGCCTGTCTGTATTTTGCGCGACCTCTACCAGAGCATTGTCATACTCAGCGCTCATGGAGTATGCGTCGTAGAGTATTATCGCGCCGACGGCGGCGGCGCCCATGTCAAGCGCTTTTTCAATTGCGTCCGTCACGTACAGGCGCGGCCAGGGCCACTGCCCGATCTCATTGATGCTGCGTTCGTCCATGCCTATGAGCACTATCGGCTTCGAGGGTTTACCGGTGGACACTAAAAAATTGTCATAAATGAGGTTGTCTACAGACGGCGTCAGGCTGAAGTACTGGACCAAGCCGAAAACGATCAGCAATATTCCCGGAACTATGATCCTCAGCTTCTTTAGCATTGCTCGCCCAACTCCCATTTTCAAATTTTCGAATTTTCACGCAAACTCTAAGCTCTACACTGACACACTAGCCACCACAACCCCCTGCCGCCTATCGGCAGCTCCCCCTTCCCAGGAAGGGGGCACACTTACCCCTGACCCCTGACCCCTGACCCCTGTGCCCTAAGCTCTTACATCTATTTCCTAAGATCAGACGGAATATGAAGCGCGATCAGGCTGTACTCGGAAAACCATTCGAATGTGTAGGGGAAGAGTCTTACTATCTCGTTTATCGTTGTGACGGCTACGCCTTTGAGAATAAAATAGTCTTCGTTCAAGCGGAGCAGTGTTTCTTTTTCCTGTATGTTGATGTCCAGAATATTTGTCGTCTCGTCCAGGGTCACGACGGCGCCCAGCGCTTCGAACAGCGGGCGTATGGGAACATAAATGGAGTCCGCAGTGTTCCATGGCTGGACTCTCCCCATGTTTACACGCTCGTTGTCGATATATATGCGGATATCTCCGTTATAGGCGTATTTTGAGTTTGTAGTTATGCCTGAATTCTGCAGCATTACATCGCGCGAAGGCCTGCCTTCCATGAGCCTGTCTGTCATCGGAACCGACACTACGCGGTTGTTTACTGTGTCAGATATGTACAGAGTCTCGCCATCCGTACACACGCCCTCGGGCCTCGTCAGCGCAAGGTTCTCCGCGGATGCGTAAAACTGACCGGCGGCTCCGTTGCCGACCAATGTCCGCGTTGAGCCGCCTTCGATCAAGCGAATGGCGTGGTTCATAGCGTCAGCGACGAGAACCGAGCCGGCGGGGGTCAGAGCGAGGCCGCGCGGGAAGCAGAAGCGCGCCGTATCGTTGCTGCCGTCTATGTATCCGCCGGAAGAGTATCCGGAAGCCCTGTCTATTTCGCCCGGCGCGCCTGCGACCGTCGTGACGGCCCCGCCCGATATCATGCGGATGCAATGGTTCGCGGAATCCGCGACATATAGCTCGCCGGACGGCGATATGACAATGCCGGACGGCTCGTGGAACCTTGCATCCAGCAGCGCTCCGTCGCGCCAGCCTTGCTCCTGCGCCCCGCCGGCGTATAAAGTCACGTTGCCGTCTACATCTATGCGCCGTATGCAGTGATTCATTGTGTCGGCGACATAGATGACGCCGTCCGCGCCAACTGCGGCGTCGCGGGGGGCATTGAAGCGCGCTTCTATCTCTTTACCATCCTGGAAACCCGCATACCCGTTGCCCGCGACGGTGACAACGAATTCGTCGTCCATTCTGCGGATGACGTTGTTGCCCGTGTCGCAGATTATGATGCTGCCTGTCTGAGCCACAGATACTCCGGCAGGCTTCATGAACATAGCGTTTTCCCTGTAGCCGTCGATCAGCGCGCCGGAATCGAAGTAAGACAGGCCGTATTGCCCGGGAATGCCGATGCGCTTTGTCGTGCCGCTTTCGATAATTTGGATCCTGTCGCACATGGTATCGGCAACCACCAGCTTATCGCCGTCCAGGGCGATCCCGACCGGGTAGTACAGCTCATCCGTGTATCTTTGCGGATCCCACACTCCGTCGTAGACCCTGGCCTTTGTCGTTGCCACGGCTTCCGCGCTCTCTGTCGTTGTTAACAGGATGTCTTCCTCAGCCCATGGTTTCCATGTCAGTAAAACCACCGCCGCAACAGCGGCAACGACGATTATCGAAAGCAGGATGAAAAGTCTTGGCTTTATTCGTTTTTTTTGCGTTTCCATAGGCTGCTCCGGTCTTTTACTCTTTAGCGGCATTTTTCCATACGCCGCTTTCCGTGAACAGAGCCACAAGGTCTGTGTCCAGCTTACCTTCTTCCGTCATTCTTATGAGTATGCCAAGCGCCTTCTCGGGCGAAATCGATTTTCTATATGGCCTGTCGCTTGCAGTAAGCGAGTCGAAGATGTCCATAATAGTTATCACGTGGGCTTCTATCGGTATTTGTTCGCCTATTAGCTTATCAGGATAACCGGAGCCGTCGACGAACTCGTGGTGCTTTTTCGCCCAGTCCGGAACATTCTCATATTGCTTGTTGAACACGATGTTGTCGAGCAGTCTGCCGGTGACGACCACGTGGTTCTGCATGCTTTCGCGTTCTGAATCCGTTAAAGTGCCGCGCTTGATAGAAAGGCTTTCTATGTCGTATGGCTCAAGGATATTCACATGCGCGCCTGTCTCGTCCGTGTAGGTAAGCTCTGCGGCCTCGTCTACTATGAGCGCGTCCTCGTCGCTGAGGAAAGACGCAATGTTTATCCGCTCGACAGCCTCCAGCAGGTCGTCGAGCTTCCTGGCGGTTTTAGTGTAGTCGCGTTCAGCCATGCTTCCCGACAAGAACGCCACCTGCTCCTGCAGTTTTCTGATGGCGAACCTCTGGCGTATCAGCGGGAGCCTGCCGTCGAGGCGGCTCTCCTTGTCCATGATCTCGAGCGGGGTCACGACTTTGCCGATGTCATGCAGAAGGGTGGCCATAACGACTTGTTCTTCCCTGTTTTCGTCAATGTAGTATTTTGAATCGGGCGGGAAGCGCTCCCTCAGATATTCCACGAAGTCCTTGACGTATTCGGCGGTTTGCTTCGCGTGGTTTACGGTGTAAGGCGAGCGTTCGTCTATCGCTTGCGACATGACGTGCACGAAAGAGTAAAACAGCCCTTTTATTTCCTCGACGTTTTGCATGTTTGCCAGCGCGCTCGCGGCTATGTTCGCAATGGAACGGAAGACGAACTCAAGGTTCGGGTCGAACTGGATGATCTCGTTTGACTGATTGCGGGCGTTTATCAGCTGTATGACTCCTATCACGTTTCCCTTGAGGTCGGGGAGAGGGAACACCATCATAGACTGGGTGTGAAAGCCTGTGAGCTTGTCGTAGTTCTTTGGCCCCTGGAAGTTGAACTCCGTGCTGTTATATACGTCGGCGATGTTCACGACGGTGTTCTTTATCGCGCTGTACGCGCTAACGTTTTCGATCGACGTTTTATCGAGGGACACCGGAGGCAGAGTTATCTCGTCTTCACGCTGGAACGAGCCAAGTATCTCGTTATGCACGATAGCAAAATGGAGCATGCCGTCACGCACCACATATAGCGTGCCGGCTTCGCAGTTGGCAATGTCGCGCATTTTATTTAGTATTATGTCAAGCAAGTTTAAAAAGTCCCGCTCATTGTTGAACGCCACGATGATATCAAGTATTTTTTGCAGATCAACCGATTCAAAATACGTTTCCAATGCGTTCGGCCCTCCGTTTGGTTCAGCGTTTTTATGCAGTATTTTTCCGAAAACACATGCCTATTGAAAGTTGCGCTTATCAGTAGTATAATCCATAACTGGAATAAACGCAAATTCTCTTTTTTATTTAAGAGGTAAAATGTTCAGAGGGCATTCGGAAAATGATATCAAGAACTATGGACACTGACGAGTTCAAGCGTCATATCGAAAGCGGAAAGCGGTGCCACCTTGTGGGGATAGGCGGGGTTTCTATGTCGCCCCTTGCGGAAGTGCTGCGCGGGAGCGGGGTGGACATCACCGGCTCGGATATGAACGACAGCCCGTCTGTCAACAGGCTCAGAACGATAGGGATAGACGTTAAAGTCGGGCACTCGGCGGAAAATGTGCAGGGCGCCGGCCTCCTGATCCGGACAGCCGCGGCGCGTGAAGACAATGTCGAAGTCATAGCGGCGCACGAAATGGGCATACCGGTTTTTGAGCGCGCGGAAGCGTGGGGTTACATCATGCGCGGGTACAAAAACGCCGTATGCGTCGCCGGCGCGCATGGCAAGACGACCACGACGTCTATGATAACATACATACTGCTTGCAGCACAGGCGGACCCGACAATAATGATTGGCGGGATATTGCCCAGGCTCGGTTCCGGGTACCGGGTAGGCAAAGGCAACGTCATCGCAATAGAAGCGGACGAGTATTATAACTCATACCACTGCTTCTTCCCCACAGTCGCTGTAGTCTTGAATGTAGACGCCGACCATCTCGATTTTTTCAAAGACCTGGACGATGTGAAAAACTCCTTCCGGAAGTTCGCGTCTCTCGTTCCGGAGGGCGGGCATATAATTTGCAACGGAGACGATGAGAACACCCTGCAAGCGCTGGCTCCGCTCGGGCGCGAGCTGCTGACGTTCGGCCACGGCGAAAGCGTTCGTGTGCGCGGGGTGGATATTCAGGCGGAAGGGCGCAACCCGTCTATGACAGTCACTTACGACGGCAAGGCGTTTTGCGAAATCAAGCTCATGGTTCCTGGCGCGCAAAACCTGAAAAACGCGCTGGCTGCAGTCGCTGTCGCAATTGCTTTGGGAATACCTGTCAAAGCGATCGAGGAGGGGCTCAATACTTATTCGGGCGTAGGCAGGCGCTTCGACTATAAGGGAACTGTCAACGGCGCGGACGTCTACGACGACTATGCGCACCATCCGAGCGAGCTCCGCGCGCTGCTCGACGCCGTCTCGTCGCTTGAGTACAAGCGCACCATCCTTGCTTTCCAGCCTCACACATTTTCGAGGACGAGGGCGTTGTTCGACGATTTCGTCAAAGAGCTTTCCAGGCCTGATGTAACATATCTCGCGGAGATATATGCTGCGAGAGAAAAAGACGATATAACGATAAGTTCCGGCATCCTGGCCGGCGCGGTGCCCGGCGCGATATGCTTCCCGACGCTTGACGATCTTACAAAAGCGCTTGCCTCTGTCGCAGGCGAGGGGGATATCATCCTAACAGTCGGCGCGGGTGACATATACACCGTGGGGGACGCACTGGTAGCAAACTATTCGGCCGAGTAACGCTCCAAAAACCTTTTCATCCTCTCACTCGAGGGATTGTCCATTACTTCTTCCGGCGTACCATATTCGACCATGACGCCTTCGTCCATGAACAGTATCGTATCCGCGACCTGGCGGGCGAACTGCATTTCATGCGTGACGATGAGCATGGTCGTATTTTTTTCCGCAAGGCTGCGGATCACGCGCAGCACTTCGCCTGTCAGCTCCGGGTCGAGCGCGGACGTCGGTTCGTCGAAGCAGAGTATGTCTGGCTTCAACGCGAGCGCCCGGGCGATGGCGACGCGCTGCTGCTGCCCTCCGGAAAGCTGGTGGGGATAGAAGTCCCGCTTTGCGGCAAGCCCTATCTGCTCCAGCAACTCCATGCCTTCACGCTCTATGCCGCCGAGTATTTCCGCTTTGCCTTTGGTGAAATCCGGCAGCTTTTTTGCGGCAAGCTTCCTCGCCATAGTCACGTTCTCTATTGTCGTATACTGCGGGAAAAGGTTGAACGATTGGAATACGAAACCGAAGTGGAGGCGCTTGTCCCTGATGCTGCGCTCGCTGTAGCTGTCATGCAGCGACGCGTCATAAAGCAGTTCGCCCCGCACAGTTATACGCCCGTAGTCCGGGCGCTCGAGGAAATTCAGGCAGCGCAGCAGCGTAGTCTTGCCGCTGCCCGACGCGCCCAGGATCGCCAGCGTCTCGCTTTCTTCAAGCGACAGGCTGATATCCCGCAGCACCTCGGATGCGCCGAATGCCTTGGTTATTTTCTCAACTTCCAAAATAGCCATACTCACCTGCTATGATGATAAAACAGCGCTTCAAGCAACAAAGTAACTGAGGCGTTTTTCTATGTAGCCGAACAGTAGGGTAAGGATGCCGACGAACAGCAGATAGAAGGCGCCGGTGTAAAACAGCGGCCATATGAGCGCTTTGCTGTTCACCAGGTTCTCAGCGACCTTCAGTATTTCGACCACAATTATAACGCGCGCCAGCGCGGTGTCTTTCACCAGCGTGATTACTTCGTTCGACATGGGGGCGGTTATCCGTTTTATGACTTGCAGCAGTACGACGCGGAAAAATATCTGCGACTTCGTCATGCCCAGCACCTGCCCGGCTTCATACTGACTGTGGGATATGCTTTCTATGCCGCCGCGGTATATCTCGCTGAAATAGCACGCATAGTTTATCGAAAACGCTATGATCGCGGAGCTGAACCGCGACGCTATCGGCGCGTCGAAGATGAACCCCGGCACATAGAAAATAATGAATATCTGGAGCATCAGCGGCACGCCCCTGACGATCCATACGATCACCTTTACGAGATAGCGCAGCGGGGCGAATCTGGACATGGATCCGAACGAGATCACAAGGCCCAGCGGGAGCGCAAACAGGAGCGTCAGCGCGAATATACTGAACGTCGTCTGAAACCCGCGGAGAAGGTTGTATGTAACATCCCAAAAAGTCATAATTACGTATCACCGCGAAAGGGGAGGAACCCTTCCCCCCTTTCTGTGTTTATTAGTTAATCAGCTGTCATTCTACAATCTGATTTTATTCACCGAGCGTAGCGAGTTCGCTGCGGTCAGCCTTTGAATGCAGTGTCGAGGACGAGTGTGTTCTCAAGTCCGTATTTTTCCGCAAGCCTGGCGAGGGTTCCGTCGTCGTAAAGGGCTTTCATTGCGTCGTTTACTTTTTGTTTGAGATCGCTGCCCTTTTTAAAGCCGACGGCATACACTTCGGACTCCAAAGTTATGTCCGCTACCGCCAGGTCTGAATAGTCGCCCGACCCCGCCAGCCGCTGCGCAAGCAGGACGTCGACCACGGCGAAGTCGACGGCTCCGGACTTGACCTCGATGAATGTGTTGACTTGCGAAGATGAATCGATGACTGTGCCGCTGCCGCCGACGGCTTCCACAGCAAAGGACTCCCCTGCCGAGCCTTTTTCAGCGGCGACTGTCTTTCCTGCAAGGTCGTCAAACGACTTAAACTCGCCCGCGCGGCTGGCTTTGATTACCACGCTTTGCTGGTTGAGCATATAGCTATAGCTCATGTCGACCAGTTGCCCCCTTGGGGTTCCGTCGGCTTCTGAGGCGTTACCTGTGAAGCCATTCCAGATGCAGCTGATCGCTCCGGATTCAAGTTCGTTATACTTATTACCCCAGTCTATTTCCTGAAACTCGACTGTCATGTTCAGCTTTTCGCCTACAAGCAGGGCAAATTCCGTGTCAAACCCGGTCCACTTCCCGCTTGAGTCCCTGTAGTTCATGGGCTCGAAATCGGTTATCCCGCAAATCAGGGTTTCGGTCTGCGTGTTCGATGCGGAAGGCTGCGTGTTTTGTCCTGCAGGGGTTTCGTTCGATGTGTTCGCGGCGTCGTCTTTTTTGTTGCAGGACGTCAAGGCGAACAATGTGGCGGCAACCATTATACCAACCAATGCAAGAGATACGATTCTTTTCATTTTCTACTCCTCTTTTTGAATAATTTTCAATGCCGCCATGAATTATAACAAGAGATACAAGCAGTTGCAAGTAGTTCCTGTTTTTTGAATAATTAGTCAAAACTGCTTCCTGTCGAGCCGCTGCCGGAGCTGCCGCCGGACGACGAGAACCCGCCGCCTCCGCCCGAAGAGTCCGACGACGATGTCGAAGCGGAGTAAGCGCTGCTTCGTATGCTCTCGATCGTGTCGAAGATAGTGCCTGAAGCATACTTGTCCATAAACAGCCTGCGATGCATATACTCATCGTCATAATCGTCATCGCTGTAGAAGGGAAAGGATAAAGCCAGTTCCTTTGTCAATTCACGGCTCTTGCCTAATGCAGTAGCATATACCAGATTTTTTTCCCAAAGCCTGAACTCGGGGAACTCTTTTTCATTGAAACTCGTGAAATCATCAAGAAACTTGCCGAAAGCGGCCCACAAAACCGCTTTATTCAGGCCTTCTTGAGAGGCTATCAGCACACCTGTCGGGATGAGCTTGCATCTGAGCATGATTATGCCCCCGTATATGAGCATGGGGATGAAACCGATTGCAGCGCTGTTGTCGTTTGCGAGCATATAGCCCGTAAATAATACTGAGAGTATAATAGTTGCAGCAGCCAGAAGTATATAGAGTTTTCCAAACCCCGACTTGTCGCGTCTGAATATTTCCAGATACGAAGACTTCGGGGCGTGGCTGCTCATCTCGCGTTCAAATTGTGCCCTTTTCTTCTCAACATCGCTCACGTTATTGTTAATGTAGTCTTGGATGCCGCGCAAAGTGACAAAACCTCGTGTTACAATAGTATTGCCGGATGGACCGTCGTCCATGACGTCAGTTATCAGCGAAACCAGCGTTTGTTCATAGTCGAGCCGGGGCATCTTTTCGGCATTCACTGCTATTTCGATATCGCCATCCGGAGATTTGCGCATTTCCAGGAACCCCTCCGCAAACAAGTCAAGCATCGTTGCGGAAAATGCGCTGCCCCTTTGGATCGACTTAGATTTCGGAAAGTCGAACCTCGTAAACAAATCGTTTAGTATGGCGGGGGGCGTATCGTCGGGCAGCATACTGTAATATTCCGGGTTTTGCGCGGGCACGTATTTTGGCATTTGTTTTTTGTCGAGGCTCTTGCTGATATGGTGCGGCCCGAAAAGACAGAAATATAAGCCTGCAACAAGGCACAGAATGTAGAAGACCTTTACAGCGTCGTTGTACCACAGCCAATTTCTTATGGGCGCAAGTATCGGGTGGGCGTTATCCCATTCCTCCCTTTCCCGCTGAAGGTTCGCGGACCATTCTTCGTACTCCCGCTGCGCTTGTTCTCTTTTTGCGTTTGCATCGTCCGCGAGGGCTTTCTCATACGCCAGAATCTCGTCAAGCCGCTCACCGCCTGCATAATAACCGCCGCTGAAAACATCCGGCGGGAGGCTGACCCGAATATCTACGATTTGATATGTATAGACATTGGTCACATAAAGCGAAGCTTTAGATTCGCCGTCCTTGACAAATGTGCCGTTATCAGGCCCGTGCGCCCATATTCTGAAGTCATCATTGTCAATGCCCTGCGGAACTCGCACTGTTGCTGTCAGGACGTCAATTGCAGCGGCTTCGTTATCTCCTGTCAGGTCCAGGACGAAATCGGCCACGTCGTCGTATATCCTGACTGCGTTTTCGATCGTGTAGGATATAGTGAAGGTACGCTCGGTATAAACTGAAGAGTAGTATATATAGATGGCGTACTCTTGTGCTGATTCTTCGATTGCAAAAGAGTTGGCCGGCCTGTTTTCGTCCGGAGCGGGCAGCCTTTCAGCCTCCCGGTCATCTATGCTGACAGCCCAGTTTGTCATGTAGTGATAGTCCGGCCTGGCGTAGAATCTGCGATACCTCGTATAGGTTCCATCATTGTCGAACTCTACATCCCACGTTTCCTTTACCTCCGCGTCGCCGTTTTCGAGTATGGCAATATCATAATGCCCCGACTTGATTTGCGGCCCGCTCGCGCCTGCTGCGGGTGTGGCGAAACCTGCTATTAACAGCAAAATGGCAAAGGCAAGGACGATTATCCGCTTCAAAATCCGTGCTCCTTTCTCACTGAAAATGCTTCATGGTTGTGTTCATGTAATTGCAGCCATACGGACGCAGCAGCCTATTCGATCTCAAAAATGTACCCTTCGCCGTGCGACCACCCTATTGTCCAGCCGCAGCCTTTGAGTTTAGTCCGCAGCCGTTTGATCGCGTTGCGAAGGGCGGTGCTGTCGTTTTCCATTGGAGCCTTCCAGGCTTTTTCATAGAGATGCTCAGCGCTCAGGAAGCGCTCTTCATTTTGGGCGAAGATAAGGAGCAGCGCGAACTCTTTTTGCGCCAGAAGCAAGTCCTTCCCGTCATAGCTCGCCACGCCAGCCGTCACATCGAGTGCCAGAAGCCCCTTTGTTATGACTTCGGGAACCCGCTCCGCGATCCTCAGCAGCGCTTCTACCCGCGCCAACAGCTCGTTATAGTCGTAAGGCTTGGTCAGGTAATCATCGCCGCCCGATTTCAAACCATGCAGGATGTCCTCCTTTGTGCCGAGCCCGGTAAGCAACAGTATTGGAATGCCGGCGTTTTCGCTCTCGCGCAGCTCCCGCAAAAAGTCAAGCCCGCTGCCGTCGGGCAGCATTATATCGAGGACTATCGCGTCCGGCTTGCGCTCGAGTATCGAGGCGCGGGCTTCATGCAACGTCAGCGCGGCTGCGGTATCGTAACCTTCGCGCTGAAACTTCCTGATGTTGCCCGACATGATTTTTTCGTTGTCTTCCACAAGCAGTATCGCCTTGCCGCTTTGCGTGCGGGCATACCGATTTGAAAGTTGTGCATTGTTGTCCATACACTCGTTCCTCACTAACCCCTGACACCTAAATACCATCTGCTTCGCCATACTGCCCTTCGTATACCGGAAGGGTGAAATGGACTGACGTTCCCTTGCCCGGGGAACTCTCTATCCATATCTCTCCGCCATGGGATTCCACCACTGTCTTGCAGAGTGATAACCCGACGCCTGTGCCTGTGCCGTCCGTCACGCCGCGGTCGAAAACACGCGGCAATAATTCAGGTGCTATGCCGGCGCCGCTGTCGCTTACTGTGACAGTTATCATCCCGCCAGCGAGGCCGGCGCTGAGGCGGATCACGTCGTTTTCCGTGTGTGTGTGGGAGTTTTGTATCAGGTTGACTATCACCTGGGTGAGAAGGTCTGTGTCGCAAAACACGATCATGCCGTCAGCTACGTCCGTTTCCAGATCATTACCGTTTTTCTGCAGGAGCAGCCACAGCATGTCTGCCGCGCTTTGCAGCAAAGCTGAAAAATCGGATTTCCTCCTATCGGTGGTCTCGCTGTTTGCAGCAAGCTTCAGCATACCGCCCACCATGCGCGACAGGCGCATTATCTCGCTCTGCGCATCTGCGAGGAGTTCCGCTGCTTCCGGGTTCGCCAGAATAACGCCTATGTCGTCCAGCATATCCATCACATTTTGTACATTTACAGATATGACAGTGAGCGGCGTGCGCATCTCGTGGGAGGTGTTGGCGAGGAACTCGGTTTTTGAGCGGTTGATTTTTGTGAGTATCGAGTTTTGTTCGTCCAGCTTTCGCTGCTGCTCGTCGCGCAGCCTGAAATGCATGATCATTGCAGCGCCGAGCGATATGCTGACTAAAGCAAATCCGAAAACAGTTTCAAATAGTATGAAGCCGCGGTCCAGGGATTTTTCATTGTCGGGAAGGTACAAGTACGCGAAAATACAGATTCCGGTATATAACAGCAGTTCAAGGGCTGACATCCATATTGCCGGTTTTCCGTCGAGCATGAAGATGGTGAAAATGATAGCAAAGATAAAGAAGTATGGCATTGCGCCGTAGTAGACGTTGCTTTCAAAGAAAAATATCGGAAAGCCTATCAGAAATACCACAGCGATCGTTATCTTGTAGCATAACTGGTATTTCCCGGACTTGGTCGCGAATACGAGCATGATCAGGGAGAACAGGCTGAACCCGATATACATTGCAATATCCGCTGTCGGGTCGCTGAATAATGCCGACGAGGCAGCGGACAGCAGGCTTACAAGAGCGCCGATGAACGCAAGCACATTGAATAACCTGATCCTGAAGTCCAGCTCCGGGTTCAGGAAGTTTTTATATATTGTGGAAAGTATGTATCTCATTCCCCGGCGACTCCTGTTTGATTATTCACTTAATTGGATTAGGCCGGTAACATAATATCATAATGAGGTGAGAAATAAAATGTGGCGAGTGTATCAAAAATGACACATAGATAGTTCGCCTGCAAAAGCCGGGTCTGTCGGTTTTCGGGCGGGGTTTAGTCAGGCAAGACAAAAATATCCGGGCGGCGGTTCGTGTTCGTACCGTTGCCCGGATTTCTTGCGGTTGTACGCTTTTGGATTCGGCGGCTTGCGCGTTACGGGGTTTATTGCGCCCCAGTCTTTCCTGCGAGCCGCGTGGAACTCGCGCTGCTTCCGCTTGGATTGCTTCTCAAGCGGGATAAACTCTGGTTTCAATTAAATCACCTCCAAGTATTCTACTAATAATTATACTTTCCATCTAATTTATTCGTTACACCTTTAGTCTTTACACCCATGTGCCCCATATTTCCGGGCAATAGCCGGCAGTTGCGGCTTTGCCGTTGCGGACTATCGGAGTTTTAATAAAAGCCGGGTTCTCAAGGAGCTTTTCCTCTTTGTCGGCGTCATAGGCGAGGTATTTCAATATCTCCGCGCCCTGCGCCGCTTCATCGATAAGCGCGTCCAGGCCGACCGCAGTTTTGACGCTGGAGAACTCACCGCGGCTCATACCGACGCCAACGACGTCAATTCGCTGGAACTTTATGCGGCGCTCCTTGAAGTATCGCTCAGCCTTCTTAGTATCAAAGCACTTCGATTTCCCAAAAATTTGAATATTCATTAGTCTTTCTCAAAATTCAAAAATCTAGCCACAGCTCCGCATCCCCCGTCTCCTGAGCCCTGAGCCCTGAGCCCTGAGCCCTGAGCCCTGCCCCCTGTTCCCTGTTCCCTGAACCCTTGAGATGCAATAACCGGTCAAATCTCCGTAATAACCGGCAATATCATTGGATTGCGCTTCGTCGTCTTGTACAGGTATGAGGACAGGTCGGCCCTGATAGAGCTTTTCAGCGCAGCCCAGTCCGTTATCTTTTCTGTCGCGCACTGTTCGAGAGTGTTGAGCACTATGTCTTTCAGGTCGTTCATCATGTCTTCTGATTCCTTGACATAGATGAACCCGCGGGTGATGATGTCCGGACCGGAGATAAGCTCGCCGTCTTCGCTTGACATGTTGACGATCACAACAAGCATACCGTCGGAAGCGAGATGCTTTCTGTCGCGCAGCACAACCGCACCTACGTCGCCGACTCCGGTTCCGTCTACGAATATCTTGCCGGACGGAACAGTGCCGTTTTTGCTCATGCTGTCGTTCGTCAATTCTATTACATGTCCTACGTCCGCGACTATTATATTGTTGTGCTTGACCCCCATCTGCGCTGCGAGCTTCGCATGTATCTTCAAATGCCTGTGCTCCCCGTGCGTGGGGATAAAGAACTTGGGCTTGGTCAGCGCGAGAATCATTTTTAGCTCTTCCTGATACGCATGCCCCGAGACATGAATCTCCGAAATACTGTCATAAATCACCTCGGCTCCGCGCCGGAAAAGCTCGTTTATCACGCGGCTTATCGTCTTTTCGTTGCCCGGAACTGCGGAAGCGGAAATAATTATCCTGTCGCCTGACCTTATCTCTACCTGCTTGTGCCCGGAGAAAGCCATCCTGTACAGCGCGCTCATGGGTTCTCCCTGGCTTCCCGTAGAAATAATGACTGTCTTTTCCGGCGGCAGGTTTTTTGCCTGACCAAGGTCAATGAGCAGCCCGTTCGGTACGTTCATGCGGCCGAGCTCCGTCGATACGCGCAGCGCGTTCTCCATGCTCCGCCCTGTTATTGCGACCCGCCTGTCATATTTTTGCGCGCAGTTTATGACTTGCTGCACGCGGTACACATTGGATGCGAACGTCGTGACGATTATCCTCTTGTTGCAGCCCCGGAACAGCTCTTCGATCCGCTCACCGACTTTGCTTTCCGAGGTCGAGTACCCCTGCCGTTCGATATTCGTGGAATCTGACAGCAGCGCCACTACGCCCCGTTTGCCAAGTTCGCCGAAACGGGCAAGGTCGATCATTTCCCCGAAGACCGGCGTCGTGTCTATTTTGAAGTCGCTTGTCTGTATTATCATACCCACAGGCGTTTTTATCGCAAGCGATACCGTGTCTGGGATGCTATGGTTGACGTGGATCATCTCGACTTTGAAACAGCCGAGCTTGATTACGTCGCCGGGCGCTTTTATTTCAATCTCTGTAGTTTCAAGCAGCCCGTGCTCTGCGAGCTTTATGCCGACTAACCCTGCTGTAAGCGGAGTTGCGAAAATCGGGGCTGAAATCTCGCGCAATACATACGGGAGCGCTCCAATGTGATCTTCATGCCCGTGCGTAAGGATAATACCCCGTATTTTTGAACTGTTCTTGACGAGATATGAGATGTCGGGCGTAACGATGTCGATCCCGTACATTTCGTCATCGGGAAAGCCAAGCCCGCAGTCCACCACGATGATATCGGCGCCGTACTCGTAAACGGTGATGTTTTTGCCGATTTCGTTGAGGCCGCCCAGCGGGATTATTTTCAATTTTTCTGCCATAAATAAGTAATTCTCTCCTTTTCTGCCGCGCAAACAACCCCGATTCTATCCACCCTCCAACGCATCCTTCGTCCACTAGCCGCTCAGTTCAGCACGCTGCTATCTATCAACTAAACTCCAAGCGCCCCTCGAGAGCGCGCATAAGCGTTGCGTCATCTGCAAACTCGAGGCTGGAACCCACAGGGATACCGTATGCAAGCCTCGTGATTTTGACTTCGAATGGACTCAGGAGCCGTGAGATGTACCTTGCGGTCGTCTCGCCTTCTGTGTCGGGGTTGGTTGCCATTATTACTTCATCAATGCCGCCGTCCGCCACGCGGACGACGAGTTCTTTTATCTTTACATCATCCGGCCCAACATTGTTCATCGGCGAGATGACTCCGTGCAGGACATGATACCTGCCGTTAAACTCGCGCGAACGCTCAATTGCCAGCACGGCTTTCGGGTCGGACACGACGCATACGATGCTTGAGTCTCTGCGGTCGCTGCCGCAGATGCTGCAGACGTCTCTGTCTGTCAGGTTTTGGCACACTGTGCAGCATTTGACGCTGCTTTTTGCGTTGCATATGGCTTCCGCGAACGCTTCCGCTTCACTGTCCGGCAGGGAGAGTATATAGAACGCGAGCCTCTGCGCGGTCTTTGTTCCTATACCGGGCAACGACGCGAATTTTTCGACCAGTGTTTCCAGCGCTGAAGGGAAGAAGTTCATTTCTTGTACCTTTTGTCTAGTTATTAGGGATCAGGGGGTTGAGCGTTTATACTATTTAGCGACATATGCTGAGCGCAGTTCCCTGATTCGCGCTGCTCTGTCGCTGCTGCGGAATATGTCGTTGCCGGCGACCAGCACATCCGCGCCGGCGGCGGCGCAAAGCTTTGCGGTTTCGAGATTAATACCGCCGTCGACTTCCAGCTCGCAGGCCGGGTTTCGGCTGTCGATCGCATGCCTGAGCTGCGAAATTTTCGTTAGCATTTCGGGCATGAACGCCTGACCGCCGAACCCGGGCTCGACTGTCATTACAAGGAGCAGGTCGACAGAGCCGATAAACGGCAGTAGCGATTCTGCAGGCGTTCCCGGCTTGGCGGAAAGACCCGCTCTTTTGCCGAGCTTGTGTATCTCGTCTATCGCTGTGCGCGTCGCCTCGGGCGTTTCCGCCTCGACGTGGAATACTATAATATCGCCGCCGGCTTCTGCGAACCGCGATACATAGCGGGCGGGCGAAGCTATCATAAGGTGGACGTCAAGCGCCATACCAGTGATTTTGCGCACGCTTTCAAGCACCGGAAGTCCTATCGAGATGTTTGGCACGAACACTCCGTCCATAACGTCGAAGTGAAGGTAATCCGCAGTTGCGACGCTCGATATTTCTTCACCTAGCTTAGTAAAATCAGCCGCGAGTATCGACGGGGCAATTTTCAACATGACATATATGCTCTTTTAGCAGTTATGGCGTCTGAACAGTGACTGCGTCTGCACTTTCATAAAAATTTAATACTAAATAAATGACAAGTGTGTTATCATGGGTATACTAGTATGCGGTAGGTATGCTTTTGCTGGTCGAATCATCATAGCATTATATTATATAATATACGAACAGGGCGCATTGTCAAGCTAATATAAACAGATGGGAGCGGGCAGTTCGTTGTGCCGCAGCATTTAATGCGGCGCAATAGCAGCAAAACATAGCAGCTGGCAGAATGACGAAGCGGAGCAGTGAATGCGGAGAAACCATCATGCGTGAGATCAAGAAAAAGTCAATAATTCCTGTTTACGGGGTCGCAGCCGTTTGGCTCCTGTACTGCCTTATTTTTCCGCTGTACAAGACGTCGCATTTTTTCTTTCTCATCGGCTGCGCAGCTGCAGCATATGTTGTGCTATCCTTTGTTTTTCCGGGCAAGACCGAGTACGTCGAGATACCGGATGAGCCCGTGCGAACCGGGGATGAGCTGATAGATGCTTTGCTTGCGGAAGGCGGGAAAGTCATTGAGGAGCTGCGCGGGCTGAGCGCGGGGATCTCTGACGATTCTGTACGAGCAAAGCTCGATGACATTATTGCAGTGACAGATAAAATATTCAAGGATCTACTCGATGACCCGGACGATTACAAACAGGTAAAGCGGTTTTCCGAGTTCTACCTTCCTACCACTGTCAAACTGATGCATGCGTACGACAGGTTCCGTAAAACCGGCGCAAGCGGCGAGAATATTAGCGGCACGCTGGAACGGATAGACGACGCGCTTGATACGATTCTGGAGAGTTACAGGAAATTCTTCGACTCATTGTTCGAAAACCAGGCGCTTGACATAGAGACAGACATAAAGGTGCTGGAGAACATTCTTAAGCAAGAAGGATTTAAGTTCTAAATGAACGCTGATTAATGCGCACTGCCGCTCTTAGTCTGTAAATAACAAATTTTGGGAGGATAAAAGATGGATTCAATGGAGTATGTACCGAGCTTGGTTTTGGAGACGGAGGGGCAGGAAGGCGCGGCTGCTGTTGCGGTTGCCCCGCTGGAGATGAAGAAGGACGAGGCTGCGGTCAGCCTTGACATCAGCAATCTCACTCCCGAGGAGCAGAAACAAGTCCAGGATTTTTCAGAAAAGATCGATATCACAGACACGAATGCGATTTTGACTTACGGCGCGGCATCGCAGCGCAATATCGCCAATTTTTCGGAGAACACGCTCAATAGCGTGCGGACGAAGGATATGGGCGAAGTCGGCAACATGCTTTCAGACCTGGTAGTCCAGTTGAAAGGTTTCGGCGACAACGGGGAAGAGAAGAAGGGCCTGTTCGGTTTGAAAAAGAGAGTACAGACGCAGATCGCAGTGATGAAAGCGGAATATGATAAGGTTTCCGTCAATGTTGATAAAATCGCGGATATGCTTGAAAAAAATCAATACGTTTTGTTGAAGGACGCCGCGATGCTGGACAAGATGTACGATGTGAATCAGGCGTATTTCAAAGAGCTGACAATGTATATCATAGCAGGAAAGCAGAAGCTTGCGGAGTGCACGAACAATGTATTACCCGAGTTGAGAAAGAAAGCCGCCGAGTCCGGCTTGCCTGAAGATGCGCAAGCCGCCAACGATTATGCCAACATGGTAAACCGCTTTGAGAAAAAGCTGCACGACCTTGAACTCACGCGGATGATCTCGATACAGATGGCGCCGCAGATCAGGCTCGTGCAAAACAACGATACGCTGATGGTCGAAAAGATACAAACCTCCATAGTCAATACCATTCCGCTGTGGAAGAGCCAGATGGTGCTGGCATTGGGGATGCACCATTCGCAGCAGGCGATGGAGGCCCAGCGTCAAGTGACGAACATGACGAATGAGCTTTTGATGAAAAACGCCGAGAAGCTGAAGATGGGCACGATCGAGATCGCGAAGGAGTCGGAGCGAGGTATGGTGGACGTCGAGACTCTTGTGGCTACGAACCAGCGCCTCATCGAGACTCTGGAAGAGGTGCGAAATATCCAGTCGGAGGGCAGCCAGCGCCGCCGCGCCGCAGAGGTGGAGCTTGGCCGCATCGAGGGCGAGCTGAAGCAGAAGCTGTTGGATATTAGGAATTAGGTAACCGCTGATTGAATCGCGCCGGCGTGAAGGAGTCAGGTGTCAGGATTTATTGCGAACGGGGTATGCGGGGAGCGGTGTTATGAAGGTGCTTGCTGAGCGGAAGATTGCTATTTTGATTACGGTTGTCGTAGCTGTTGCCGCGACTTTGTTCGGCGTGCAAAGAAGCCTCGCGCGCCTGTCGCGCGATTTGGAGCGCATGTTCTATGACGGCGTGCCGCACGACGGATATGTAGAACCGGGGATAGACTCGCACCTTGACGACTATGCCGATAGCGCGATGCGCATAGCAATGATTCTAAAAGGATATCCTGAACTGACAGAAAGCGCCGACCTGACGCTTTCATGGCGGCGCGAGCTGCTCGACGCCGTGAGCATCAGCGATAAGAGCTTTACGTTCGGAAGGCTGTCATCCACAGTTTACATGATGACCAAAGCGGCGGAGAGCGTCGATTTGTCGCAGCGCGACGAGGAAGCCCTGGCACAGTTTCTGACGACGTTCAACGGCGCGGAAGCCGCTATTAAAAACAGCCGATACAGCCAGACAGTTTCGGAGGAATGGTCAAAGCAAAGCGCAATAACAAAAATACTCCGTATATTCATACCGGCAAGAGCCCCCGGGATGTTTTAGGTAACCGCTGATTAAATCGCACCATCATCTTTAATGTCATTAAAGAAGGTTTAGAGAAACGGAGATAATCCATTGAAAAAAACTATTATTACTGCCGCGCTTTGCGTTCTCATGCTTGCAGCTATTGCCGCGCCGGGCGCATTGGCGCTTGTGCAGCAGAGCAATGAGTACTATGTGACCGACGCCGCGCGCGTGCTCACACAGAGGACGAGAGACGACATAATCGATGCAAATATCGACCTGGAGCGGCAATGCAAGGGCGCGCAGTTGGTCGTCGTTACGGTTGAGTACCTCGACGGCATGTATTCCGACGAGTATGCCGCAAGCCTTTTTAACGACTGGGGCGTCGGCAGCCTCGAGGGCGGGAACAATGGGATGCTTCTGCTGCTCGCAGTGAAGGAAAATAAAGCATGGCTGGAAGTGGGCGCAGGGATAAGCAATGTTCTCACAGGAAGCGCGGTAGAGGAGTACCTTGACACATATTTCTGGTATGAGTTTGATGAAGGCAACTTCGATACAGCCGTGCGCAATATTTGCGAAGCTCTTTTTTCGTGGTATGCCGGATATTATGGCGTAAATCAGAACCAGGGCGGGAACGAGTACGCGCCCCCGCAAAGCGGCGGGAACTATAACCCGCAGCCTTCGTACGTTGCGCCGTATACGCCGCCGCAGGAGAATCTGTCCATATGGGCAAGGTTTACCGGCTGGGTGGGGCGCACTGTCAGGCTGGTTTTGAGCTGGTCGGTCATCATACTTATTTTGCTGATAATCATATTTGCGGTCATAAGTACCGACAGGCGCCGCCACAGGATGTATTACTCCCATATGGGGATGCCGCTCCCGCGCTATCACTGGTGGTACAGGTGGGGCAGCAGCCACCGCCATCCGTACCGGTCATGGTATCGCACAACATACAGGCGCCCGCCCAGGGGCCCGCGCGGGCCGGGCGGGTACGGTGGCGGTTCGCCCCCGCGCACGCCTCCGCGCAGCTCAGGCGGCAGCGGGCGTTCGAGCGGCGGCTTCGGCGGCTTCGGCGGCAGCGGCAGCGGAGGCAGCCGCACCGGAGGCGGCGGATTCTCCGGCGGCGGCGGTGGCCGCGGCGGCAGCGGCGGACGCTCGAGCGGCGGTTTCGGCGGTTTCGGCGGCAGCAGCGGAGGCCGCTCAAGCGGTGGCTTTGGAGGCTTTGGCGGCGGCGGCGGAGGCCGCTCAAGCGGGGGCGGAGGCAGCCGCTCCGGAGGCGGAGGATTCTCCGGCGGAGGCGGCGGGCGGCGATAAGCTGAGCAAAAAGAGACGATCCGCATAACTGGAAGAAAATGCTTTGAAAGTAATCAATGTGATGGTACAGGAATAGGATCGAGAATAATCCGGGCAGCGGTAGTGTGTATACCGTTGCCCGGATTCCTTAACATGCTGTAGCTGTGTTGCTTGCTATCATTTGCTGTAGTTCTCCCGTGAGCGGATATACAGCTCTTCTCTGAAAGACCTTGAGAGCCTCATACCACTGTAGAAATTGAGCATGGAAGGTTTCTTGGGGTCGCAGAATTCGTTCGCATATTCCCTCGCAATAGCTCTCTGCTCGTCTTCCGGTGTTTTATCCGGATCGAATTGCTTTGGGAAAGCGCCAATTATTATCTTGTCACCATACATATCATGAAGCAGGTGACAGTCGTTCAAGTTCAATTGAGAACTCCAAGAATCCCATCCGGCAGCAATCATGTTAGGGATTTGCTTGTGGAGGAAGCCGCAGCTATGCAAGTCGCAGAACCTCCCTTTTGAGTGGATAAAATCTGTGACTGCTCTCATTGGAGGAACGATAATATCAGCGACAATGGAAGGCGAGAAAAATGTCTCTCGCTGCGATCCCCAGTCATCATGGATGCATATTACGTCGATTTGCGGATACTGCTCAAAGTATTTACCGATAATTTTTATCGAAAGCTCAGACAGTTTTGTGAACAGAGCTTTCACAGCGTCAGTCTGGTCTTCGTCGACCAGCGCCATCAGTGCGCCCTCAAAGTCCATTAGCGATATTAGTCGCTCGAACCATCCTGTTCTAATGAAACATATGTAAGATTTCTCCGGGGTAAGATCCTGCTCATACTCTTTTGCTGCGCCTTCCCAGTCCCATGAGTCTACATCCGGCCATACAAGCTTATCATACCATTCGTTGGCGTCGTTTAGCATTGGATTGCCCGGCCTGACCATCGCGGCTCCGACTATCTCCACATATTCCCATTCAACGCCGAAAATGTCCTTGTTGACCTCACCGTCCTTCGGGCGTGAAGGGCCGCTTGCAGTCGGACGTGTCAGGTTGTCGGGATTTACTCTGGGCCTGAATATTTTCTGCTCCATCCCGGTGATTTGCCATAAGGGTTCTCTTTTGTACAATGCAGTGACAGCTTCTCGCATTGATACCGGGAAGCTGTATTTAGGAACTGTCGGCGCACCGGGGAAAAAGCCGGGGAGTTCCTCTTCTATCAACAACTCTTTTGGATCAAACGCTGGTATTGCCATGTTTATTATCAGTCCTTTCGTTATTATTGTTGTAGCTGTTCAGCTACATTATATGGTTGAAATCTAAAGCGTCCCTTAATCCATCGCTGAAAAGGTTGACAGATATTACGCTTACAGCAATTACAGCGCAGGGGATGATAGTTAGTTGCGGCATAGTCAGAATAGCATCTTTTGCGCTATATACGATATTGCCCCACTCCGGGATAGGCGGCCTTATTCCAATATCCAGATATCCAAACACCGTACATGTGAGAATTGATTCCGCTACAGCGCTCGCAAAACGGATGACGAGCAGCGGGGCTATATGATGCAGAACATGGCCCCGGATAATTCCTAAATGACTTACTCCTAGAGCTCTGGCTGCCTCACAATATAAACGATTGATAACATTGATTGTGGAGGCGCGCGCAAGATGCGCAAATTGCGGGATCGCGCCTATGATAATAGCGTACATGAAATATCCGCGGCCATATCCAAGTATCCCTTCAATGACTAGCGCAAGCAGAATCAGTGGAATAGCAGAGAGTATGTCCAAAACAGGCGAAATAATGAGGTCAACCCAACCCTTGAAATACCCGGCTGCAAGGCCTAAAGTACCTCCGATAAATGCTGCCGCACCTGTTGAAATAAAAGCAATCCTCAGCGTAGCTCTACCGCCATATAGGAGTCTCGAAAACATATCTCGGCCGAGGCGATCAGTACCTAAAATATGGGAGAACGACGGCAGCGACAATCTGTCCGGCATGTTTATTTCAGCATAGTTCCATTTAGTCAGCAGCGGCGCGAAAACACAGGCAAGACAAATCAAACTGAAGATCACAAAACTAATGACAGCGGTACTATTCTTATAAAACCGCGAGAAACTGTATGGATGAGCGTCGCTCGGAGATATCGAACGCATAGTAAAACTGTAGCTAAGTTTAGCATGGTCCTTTTCTTTCATTTATTCTCCAGCGCTCTATCCGGCTTTCGCTTCCTCACAGACTCCAGTCTGATTTGCGGATTTATCAACGTGTACAATATATCAATTATTATGTTTATCACTGCATACATAATGGTCAGAATCACAGTGCATCCAAGAATTTCTAGATGGTTGCGCCTCGACACTGCTGATAACATGTAGTATCCAAGGCCTTTCGTGTTGAAGAATTGTTCCACAACAAATGTACTGCAAAGCAATTGTGAGGCAAGGATCCCCAATGCAGAAACTATCGGAACTAACGCATTCCTGAGGGCGTGTTTATGTATAGTGCGCTTCTTCAGTCCTTTTGCTTTAAGCGCAACGATAAATGGAGCATCAAGCACTTCGAGCATACTGGCTCGAGTCATGCGTGAAATTGACGAAACTCCGCCAATAGCGATTGTCAGCGTGGGCATGATATATGCTAAAGGAGATGAGTTGCTGATTACATATGGTAGCAGGCCTGAGTAAAACACAATAATTAGCAGGACCAGTAACGCGATTGAAAAAGTGGGGATAGACGAAAAAAACAATGAAATTATTCTGATGAGACGTTCAGCAAGACTGTCTTTATGCAGCGCAGCATACATCCCCAGTGGTA
>Ga0082212_10001727_pt1 | contig 32096 bp, 27 predicted proteins | sample TergutNt197P3_FD_71548 | JGI IMG/M metagenome (GOLD analysis project Ga0082212, IMG submission 71548) | Neocapritermes taracua P3 segment gut microbial communities from Petit-Saut dam, French Guiana - Nt197 P3 | ecosystem: Host-associated > Arthropoda: Insects > Digestive system > Gut ...
AGCGACCCCGAGAAATACCGCGTCTTTATGGAAGGCAAGGATAATCAATGATTCTGAGAATCAACGAATGGCGCGAATGACCGCGAATAGATCGAAGAAGAGCCCCACGCAGAGGCGCAAAGGAATGATAAAAAGTTAACCAAGGTCGGTAAATGTTGTATAACCTGAAGATAGTATCGACAGGGGAAGGCAATGGTTCGCGTCTGCGCCTGGTCTACGAGACCGTCGCAAAGAATGAAGAGCCATAGCCGAAACATTCGATGGCCCATGAGGCCGGATAGAAGAATGGAATACATTCACCGAACAGGCCCCTTGCCGAAACAAACGGGAGGAAAATATGGTTAACGTAGGGGTTGATTTGCACAAGACACAATTTACCGTGTGCGTGCGAAAGAACGGCGGGCTGGAGTATGGGAAGTATCCGACGACGGAAGACGGGTACCGGGCGTTTCTGGAGGAAGCAGCCGGATGGCAGCAGAGCGGGGAGGAAGTACGCGCCGGGGTGGAATCGACGGGGAACACGAGATACTTCAAGGGCCGGATGGAAGCGGCGGGTATAGGGGTAACGGTTATCAACACGCTGAAGTTCAAGGTGGTGAACGAGTCGGTAAACAAGACTGACAAGCACGACGCGTCGACGATAGCGGAATTTCTGGAGAAGGACATACTGCCTACCTCGCAGTTGTGCAGCCGCGAGAGCGAACAGTTGCGGCGGCTTTTGAAGGTGCGCAGCACCCTGGTGCGGGCGCAAGTGGTGATAAAGAACCAGATACACGCGCTTTTGACAGCCGAGGGGATTGAGGATGTAAAGAGTGCGGAGTTGCAAAGCAAAAGAGGGCGCAAGCGGGTGCTCGACGCCCTCCAGCAGTGGGAAAACGGGCTCGTAGCCCAACCACTGCTTGAAACGATAGACCGGCTTGCCGAAAACGTCAAGGGCATAGAGGAACAGCTTCGGGCTTTGGCGGGCGGCGATCGGATGGTGGAATTGCTGATGAGCATACCCGGCTGCGGGGAGATAAGCGCATGGACCATCCGTGCGTACACGGACGACATCAGGCGTTTTGCCAGCGCAAAGAAATACGCCGCGTATGCCGGTCTTGTGCCGTGGGTACAAAACTCAAACGAGACGGTGCGGCACGGAAAGATAACGAAGCGGGGTCCCCGTGAGCTGCGGACGGCGCTGGTCCAGGTGGTAATGGGGCTGAGGCGGCTGAAGGGGAAAACGCTGCAATGGCGGCTGATGCAGCGGTACGAAGCGATGAAGAAGAGCAAGATTCCCGGCAAGGTGATAATCGCGACAGCGAGGAAAATTGCCACGGTAATCTGGCATATGCTCACTGAAGATGCCGAGTTTGATCTGGGAAAGATGGTTGACCGGAAGCTGGCAAAGAAAGCGGAGGCAATGAGTGAGTCAGCACGGCAGCCCAAAGAAGCCCCAACTGAAAAGCAAGTGAAACTTGCGGCAGTTCAGATAGGAACCAAAGGTGTGAAAAAGCCTGGCGTTGTCAGGAAAAAAATAAAAGTCGGCTAATGGGTTGTTTGATGGTTGACTTTTTATAGAAGGCGCAGAGATATTATTGGAAAATACATCACGCAGAGGCGCAGAGGCGCAAAGCACGCAGAGGGGAAGAGGAGGTTTAATGTATCGTAGTTCGAACAACGATCGTACTTCCGAAATATACCCAAATATTTCGAAGGGTACCCCCTACTCCCTATTCCCTAACTCCTCCTTCCTACTTCCTCCTTCCTCCTTTCCTCTTCCTCCGCGCCCTCTGCGCCTCTGCGCCTTTGCGTGAGTTAACTTCCAAAAATATTAACTTCCACGGATTCGCCATCGCATAGGCCTTCTTTGTTCAGGTCGATGACGATGTAGCCGTCGGCGGCGGTCAGGGTGCTGATCATTCCGGCCTTGCCGAATACCGGTTCGGCGATATAGCCGTCATCGCCGCGGCAAAGGGCGACGGGCTGGTAAACGGTCCTCCCCGGCGAAGCGGCAAGGTTGCAAGAAATTTTCGCCGGAACGGCATACGGCTCTTTTTCACCGGTAAGCTGCCGGACAAGCCAGGAGAGCATAACCCTGAACACCACCAGCGCCGATACGGGATGGCCGGGCAGGCCGGCGATAACCGTATCGCTTGCCCTGTCGTAGCCGAGGATCGTGGGCTTGCCGGGTTTGATCGCAAGGCCGTGGGTAAAAATCCCCGGCGATGCGGCGCGGGAAATTACCTGCGCGGTCACATCCTTTGTCCCCTGCGAACTTCCGCCGGATATGGCGACGATGTCGCTTGTCTGCATCGCCTCCCGTACCGCCGCTTCAAGCAGCGTTTCGTCGTCTTTGACGATCCGCGCCGACGAAACGTGATAGCCGGTTTCGGCGGCAAGCGCCCCCAGCGCCTGCGTGTTAATGTCGCGGATTTCGCCGGGGCGCATCTGCGCGGATGGGGCTGCCAGTTCGTCGCCGGTGGAAATAAGGGCAAGGCGCAGGGGGGCATAGACCGGCGCTTCGGCAATGCCCGCCGCCGCCAGCGCGCCGATTTCCTGCGGACGGATCCTCGCGCCGCGCCGCAGCAGAACGCTCCCCTTCTGCGCGTCTTCCCCAATGCGGGCGGCGTGGCTGCCAACGGCAGCGCTTTCGTACACGGCGACCTCATCGCCAAAAGGCTCGCAGTGCTCGACCATTGCCACCGCGTCCGCGCCGTCCGGGATCATGCCGCCGGTCGGCACATAGGCGCATTGGCCGCTTTTCAGGCTGAAGCCGGCGGCCTTTCCCATCTCTACCGCGCCGGCGAACTTTAGGTACACCGGGATCGATTCCCCCGCGCCGGATGTGTCTGCCGCGATCACCGCGTAACCGTCAACGGTGGAACGGCGGAAGGGGGGAATGTCCTCCGGCGCGCAAAGGTCTTCGGCGAGGATCCGTCCCAATGTTTTCGCTATTTCAAGCCGGTTAACCGGAACCTTCCAATGGTTAACGCAGTTTAAGAGCTTTACCCGCGCCTCATCGATGGTATCTACCGTTAAAAGCTTCATTTTTCAGGCCCCGCTTCCAGTACCTCATGCTTCAAATAGCGGCGAACCAGGGGATTAGGCGACTCAAGCAGTTCATCCGCAGGGCCTTCGGCCACGAGGCGTCCCTCGGTCATAAAAAAAATGTAGCCGCACAGCCGCCTGATGTGGGCAAGCTGGTGGCTGATGATAATCCAGATAACGGGGTCGGTCTTCTGCCGTTCCAGAATCATGTTTTCAAAGAGGTCGAGGCTGTCAAGGTCAAGGTCGGTCATCGCCTCGTCAAGGATGATCAGGCGCGGATTGAAGATCATCGCCCGCAGCAGGGCCAGCTTCTGCCGCTCCCCGCCGCTCAGTCCCCTCGCCCGCTGGTTCTTACGCTCAAGAAAACCTATCTTTTCCAGGTATTCATCACATAACGCATCGGCGGATTTGATCCCCCGGAGCTTCAGCGGATAGGCGAGGTTGTTGTACACCGTATCGTCCATGATGTACGGCTTTTGGGAAATCATGGTGATGTCCCTGCGATCCAGCGGAGTTTCGATCTTCCCGCCGCCGGGGCGGAGTATGCCGCATAACATCTTCGCCGTCGTAGATTTGCCGCATCCGTTAGGCCCGATAAGCCCGTACACCCCCGGCGATTCAATGTGCAGATCATCGATACACAGGGAGAAAGTGCCGATAGTTCTCGTCAGCGACACAGCCCGCAGCATTAGATGTTTTCACCTTCTTGTATTTTTCTCACACGGAGGCACAGAGGCGTTTTCTCGAAAAAATTCACGCAGAGGCGCAGAGGCGCAGAGGGCGATTCGTTGTTCGCAGGCTGTTCGCAACCTACACGCCATGCGAAGTTATTGAGAGGAAAGGAGGAAGGAGGAGTTAGGGAGTAGGGAGTAGGGAGTAGGGAGTGGGGGTCATCCTTTGAACTATTAGAGTATACTTCGAGAGTACGATTTTTTTTCAAACTACGATACTTTAACCTTTCTTCCTCTCTGCGTGCTTTGCGCCTCTGCGCCTCTGCGTGATGAATTTGCGAATTGTGTCTCTGCGTCCTTTGCGCCTCTGCGCCTTGGCGTGATGAATTTGCGAATAAAGTCATTAAATGTTTTCCTCGTTGGCGTAATCTTTGTGGAAGAAGTCTGACATGGATTGCAGCAGAAATGCGATGACGAGCAGCACGATGCCAAGGGTTATTGCCTGCGAATAATTGCCCATGTTCCGCATCAGGGAAATTGCCGTGGTCATCGTTCTGGTTTTATGCTGAATGTTGCCGCCGACTATCATTACCGAGCCGACTTCGCTGATCGCCCTGCCGAAGGCGGTAATCACGGCAAAGTAAATCTCCGAGCGCATCTCCCGGATCATGAGCATTCTGGTCTGCGAAGGCGACGCCCCCATCGTTACGGCAAAGGCCCGTATTCCCGGGGCGGAGCGTGAGGCGTAAGAGTACACCATGCCGCAGACAATCGGCGTGATGATCAGCACCTGGGCAAAAACCATCCCCGGCACGGTAAAGATCAGGCCGAGGAAGCCCAGCGGCCCCCGGCGCATCAAGAGGAGGTAGACGACGAGTCCCACCACCACCGGCGGCGTTCCCATCAGCGTACGGCAGAGGCGCACCACCGCCCTTTTGCCGGGGAAGCGGCCCTTTTCCAGAAGCAGCCCCAGCGCAATGCCAAGGCCGGAACCGATGGCGGTGGACGCGAAGGCCATCCGCAGCGTAACGCCGATGATGCCCAGAGTTTCAGTCATAGGCGTTACTGTGCGTTAGGTGTAAACAGAGAGCCTCCGAACTCCGCCACTCCGTAACCGCCGATCAGGGTCTGCGTCGCCGGTGAGAGTATCCAAGCAATAAAATCCTGCGCTCCCTGCGCGTTGATTTTCGGGTCCTTTTCGGGATTCACCGCGATAACGCCGTAAAAATTAAGCAGCGCTTCGGCCTTTTCGCAGACAATCACCAGATCGCTGTTCACCTGCTTGAGCCAGGTCGCCCGGTCGGCAAGGGTATACGCCTGCATCTCGTTGGCCATCTGCAAAGTAGCTCCCATCCCCTGCCCCACTGAAGCATATTTCGAAAGGCTCGCAACATCCACGCCGATGCCCCGCCACAGGCTGAGTTCCATCGTATGGGTTCCCGAATTATCGCCCCGCGAAACAAAGGGCAGGTTCTGAGCCGCAATGGTTCTGAAGGTCTGGCTGATGTCGTCGTTATGCGCTATGGGAGCGCCCGGCCCGACGACGATAAAATCGTTGTACATCACGTCGAAGCGTTCAGGGCCGTGACCGTCTGCGACAAACTGGAGTTCCTGCGCCTTGGCATGGACCAGCAGCACGTCGGCCTGCCCGTCCCGCCCCATCTGGAGCGCCGCGCCCGTCCCGACGGACACAACATCCACCTGCCAGCCGGTCTGGGCGGTAAATACCGGCAGAATGTAGTCCAACAGCCCCGAATCCTGGGTACTGGTCGTGGTGGACAAAATGATTTTTCCCTTCACGGGAACCGATGTTCCGGCTTTGCTTTCAGATTTGCCTGCGGCAAAGGCCTGATAACCGGACAGAAGGAAGGCCGCGGCAAAGGCCGCGCAGAGAATGCGGTGCGTCCTCATATAGTCTCCTTTTCAAGAATGGAAGGTATAAGGGTTTCCCCCTATGCCCTAACGTCCCGCCCGCATAGCCGGCATACCGGCCTTAGCGCGGCGGAATCGGAGTTGGGTCATCCTAGCATATTTTTTTGGCAAATACAACGAAAAAAAAGCTGAAAAATGCAAAAAAATTCCCCTTTACTCATTACTTTTTAGGGTTTATAATTGTTATCTAATAGAGGGACGAAAAATTCCCTCTAATCTATCAACCAGGAGTATGTTATGAAAAAGTTCGTTTTGGGAGCGATTTTTGCCCTTATCTGCGGTTCCGCCCTGTTCGCCCAGACTTTAAAGGACGGTTTCTTCTTTGCCATGGATTCTAACTGGACCAACAACCAAAAAAACCAGGTGGTCATTAACGTGATAAACGGCAGGATCGTCTCCGCCGCCTGGAATATCATCAGCCTTGACGCCGGAACTCCGGATCATAAAGCCATCGCCAGGGCCGGCACCGATTCCGCCATTACGACGTGGGCGGCACAGGCAAAAGTGGTCGAAGATTTCCTCGTTTCAAGCCAGAACGTCAACGCGACGTCGGTTCCCGGCGGCCCGCCCAATGTCAAGCCGTTCTTCGACCTGGTAAAGCGGGCTACAGACCGCAGGGCGGTAGCGGTTGTGAAGGGCAATTTCCATGACGGCTGGCACTATGCGGAAGAGGCGGAACACGATGATTTCCATACCAAGAACACCGTGCTGATCACCGTCGTAAACGGCACTATTGTCGACGTGCTGTGGAACGGGATTCTTCTGGGCATGCCGGCCAGCGTTAACCCTTCAAAGGTGATCACTTCGCTGTCCAACAACAACAGGGGCTATCCCATGCCCGGTTCCAAGAGGCCCTGGCACCTGCAGGCCGTCGATGTCGCCGCCGAGCTTGTTAAGAAACAGAACCCCAGTTCGCTGACCATGCTTCCCAACAACAAGCCCGACGCGATCTCCGGCGTTTCTATCGAGATTAACCATTTTCTCGAAGCTGCACGAGCCGCGCTCCGATAGACCCAGGGTTTGCGGATAATTGAATGGCCCCGGTTTCTCGAAGAGGCCTCGCCGCTGGGGGGCAAGCCTTCAGCCATTACGGTTGGGGTCTTTGACGGAGTGCACCGGGGGCATAGGGCCCTTATTGAACAGATAATTTCGCACCGGTGCGCCGCGTCCAAAGTGGAAGCCGTGCCGGTGGTGATTACCTTTATGCAGGGCCGGCACAAAAAAAACGGCGGCAGGCAGGAATATCCGGGAGACATCCTGAGCTTCCGCCAGAAGATTGCGATTTTTGAAAGCCTTGGGGTGAGCGTTACCATTGCGATGGAATTAACCGATGCGGTCAGAAAAATGGCCGGCGGCGAATTCCTTCGGATACTGCACGAGCACGGCAAAATGAGCTTCATGGCGGTGGGCAGCAACTTCCGCTGCGGCTACCAGTTGGACACCGATGCCCCCGCGATTCAAAGGTTCAACGAAGAACGGGGCGTTCCCACCTGCATATTGCCATCGCTAAAGGAAGGCGCCGATCCGATAAGCTCCGCCCTGATCCGCAGCGCCGTCTGCCAGGGCAGGCTCGCCGCCGCTGCCGCCATGCTGGGCCGCCCCTTCACGCTCGACCTGTCCGGCGCCGCCATATCCGCCGCCGCGAACGCCCCCGGCAGCGCATGGGACATAGCCGCCGAGGGTCGCGTCCTTCCGCCGCCGGGCAGCTACCCCGTCCTGTTGTACGGAAAAAACGGCGGCCCCGGCACACCGGCGGAAATAGCCATTGAAGGCGGCAAGCTCGTCATCGGCGGTGATTTAGCGGGCATCTCCCCGGAATATGCCGAGTTTGTTCCGTCGAACAGCGCGCCTGTCACGCAAAGCGTGCCTGTCACGCACACGTGCCTTGACAAAAATTTGTAAAAAGGCTAATTTTTGAACGTATATGTTTTGCGGCCTTGGTGGAACTGGTAGACACGCCAGCTTGAGGTGCTGGTGCCGAGAGGTATGGAAGTTCAAGTCTTCTAGGCCGCAGGTTATTGATAGTTCGGCAAATTGAAATATTTCAATATTTCTTTATAGTTATCTTGCCCAAAAAGGCATGTATCTATTAATCTTGTTTTTGATTTGGGATATTCCTTTAGCCCCATGTAGTAAAATTGTTTATTTTCATCTTCTATTAGAAAAGGAATAATATCATGGTTCAAACATTCCTTGAACATTATTAGACGGCCAACTCTACCGTTTCCGTCCTGAAAAGGATGTATCTTTTCAAAATGGTAATGAAAATCAATTATTTTATATATATCAATATTTTTTTCATTCAAATATTCTGATATTAATTTATTCATATCCTTTTTTACTTTTGAAGGATGCGTTGTTTCTATATCACCAACAATATTTTCCATTGTTTTGTAATCACCTATTTTAAACCAGTCTTTAAAAGAAGCCGATGTTCCTGTTTTTAAAATTCTGTGAAATTCTTTTATAATTATTTCAGATAAAGGTTCTTTTGCTATTTTTAACACATAATTAAAACAGGCAAAGTGATTAATGGTTTCTACAATATCATCGACATTTGCAGTTTTATTATCTCCTGTACTTATTGTATATGTTTCATATATATATCTTGTTTGATCTTCTGTTAACTGGCTTCCTTCAATTCTGTTTGTATTATATGCAAATTTTATTTGAGTATAATGATAAATACATCCTTTTAAACGCATTTTTTTTTCTTCAATAAAACGTTCCAATAACTTATTTTCCACATCATTATTCCTATTAAACAATATAACTTATTTGCCGAATTCTGTCAAATACAAGCCCGGAAAAGTTCATTGTTCCAATATTTGAATAGCCAAACCATCCAAAAAATGGTATAAAAAACCATGCCCCTGTCGTGGAATGAGATAAAGACCAGAGCCGCCGCCTTTGTGCTGGAATGGCGAGATATAAAGACATCGACCCATTAAAACGCAGGAGCCCAGTGAACATCGAAACCAGCAGCCCAGTTGACATTCAAGCCGCCGAGCACATGGGAGAATTGTATGACTCCCTTAAAGAAAATGGCTACGCAGGCCATGAACTTGAAATGTACCTTGTCCGACTTCTCTTTTGCCTGTTTGCCGACGATTCCGGCATTTTTGATGAAAGGAAATTGTTTTTTAAATACATATCAGAGCGAACCTGTGTAGACGGAAGTGATCTTGCCATGCACCTGGCTCTGATTTTTGAAATTTTAAACAAACCTGAAGAAAAACGCCAGAAAAATATGGATGAGGCATTACAAAAATTTCCTTATGTAAACGGCGATCTTTTTGAAAAACGGATTGACATTGCCGCATTCAATTCCGGTATGAGAAAAACATTGCTTAAATGCTGTACCCTTGACTGGTCAGAGATAAAGCCGGAAATTTTCGGCGCGATGTTCCAAAGTGTTAATGACAAAGAAAAACGCCGCGCCCTGGGTGAACATTACACCAGCGAGGCTAACATCCTAAAAATCATACAGCCGCTTTTCCTTGATAACTTATGGGAAGAATTTAACAAAATTAAAAAATTGTCTTTAGCTCTTCGTAAACAGCGGCTCCTTGAGTTTCATATTAAACTGCAAAAGTTGAAGTTTCTGGACCCTGCCTGCGGCTGCGGTAATTTTTTGGTTGTCAGCTACCGTGAACTGCGTCTTCTGGAGATTGAAGTATTGGCAGAATATTTACAAACACAACAAGTGTTTGATATTGAACTAATGTTCAGGGTTAATGTTGATCAATTTTACGGAATAGAAATTGAAGAATTCCCGGCACGCATAGCACAAACTGCATTATGGCTGATGGATCACATGATGAATACCAAAGCATCGAAAAAATTCGGCAAATACATTGTGCGTATTCCATTGACAGCATCCCCTTCAATTGTGATTGGCAACTCCCTGCACATTGATTGGGAAAGTGTTATCCCGAAGACAGAACTGTCATTTATCCTGGGTAATCCGCCATTTGCAGGAAAAAAAGAACAATTGGAAAGGCAGAAAAAAGAACTCCTGCACATTTTTGAAAAGAAGGGGTCCAAACTTGATTATGTAACCTGTTGGTATAAACAAGCAGCAAAGTATATTCAAAATACAGAAATTGAAGCGGCGTTTGTATCTACTAACAGTATATGTCAGGGCGAACAGGTTTCCTTGTTATGGCCTGAATTGATAAACAAACACGGCATAAAAATTAACTTTGCCCATCAAACTTTTAAATGGAGCAACGAAGCAAAGGGGAAAGCCGCTGTCCATTGCGTAATTATAGGCTTTGGGCTAAAGGAAAGAACAGACAAAAAGATATTTATTTATCCTCATGTTTCCGGTAATCCTGTAGAAAAAAGAGTTGCAAAAATAAATGCATACCTTATTTCCGCAGATAACATATTTATTGAATTGAGATCCAAACCGATCTGTAATGTACCGCATATTCGTTACGGAAATATGCCAATTGATAACGGGCATTTGATTTTGGAGGAATCAGAGTATAAATCACTGATTAAAAAGGAACCGTTTACAAAAACTATGCTGCGTCCGTATTATGGTGGGTATGAATTCCTGAATAAAAAGATTCGCTATTGTTTATGGCTTGACGGTGTCAGTCCTGCCGAAATAAACAAGTCAAAATTCGTAAAAGACAGAATTGAGAAAACAAGAGAATACAGATTGTCAAGTAATTCCGTAACAACCCGTGAAATGGCGGTAACACCTTCTCTTTTTGGATACAGAAGGAAATTACCTGTATCCGATTATCTGTTAATTCCAAAAGTATCATCGGAAAACCGTTCATATATTCCGATTGGTTTTATGAAGCCGAAAATTATTACCAATGGAAGCGCCTTTATGATCGCAGATGCCGGGTTATACGAATTCGGCGTTCTGACTTCCGCAATGCACATGGCATGGATGCGGTATGTGTGCGGAAGAATGAAAAGTGATTACCAATATTCTGCTTCATTGGTGTATAATAATTTCCCATGGCCGTCACCAAATGAAAAAAGGATGAACGCCATTACAGAAGCTGCCCTGTCAATACTGGATACCCGTCAATTATTCCCTGACAGCACTCTTGCAGAATTGTACAATCCTTCAACAATGCCGCCCAAACTGGTAAAAGCCCACCAAAAACTTGACAAAGCCGTAGAAGCCGCCTACGGACGTTCTTTTAGCGATGACAGCCAGCGTGTGTCATATCTGTTTGAACTGTACCAAAAGCTCAGCGGAGAGTTGTTTCTGGAAGAGAATAGGCGGGGCAAGGGGAGGAAGAGGTAGGAAATTTAATTCCCTACAAATTCGCCATCCTTAAAGTTTCCTTCTTTAATGGTTCCGTCTTTGAAAGTATATTTTCCTTCACCGTTATAATCATCGTCAGCAAAATCGCCTTCATATACGTCGCCGTTTGCCAAAGTTAATTTACCTTTACCCTGGCGTATATTGTCAAAAAATTCGCCTTCATAAACATTACCACTTGCAAAAGTCATTTTACCTTTACCATTGAACTCATCGTTAACAAAATCGCCTTCATAAACGTTGCCATTTGCTAAAGTATATTTTCCTTTACCTTGGCGTATGCCATCAACATAATCACCTTCGTAAAATTCGCCATCACACCAAGTATATTTCCCATTTCCATTACGAAAACCGTCAGTAAAATCACCTTCGTAAATTTCTCCATCAGCATTAGTCATTTTACCTTTGCCATTGATCTCATCGTTAGCAAAATCACCTTCATAAACGTCTCCGCTTGCTGATTTATATATCCCTTTGCCATTCCGTAATCCTGCAACAAAATCGCCTTCGAACTGGTCACCGCTTACAAAAATAATTTTTCCTTTTCCATTGAATTCATCATCAGCAAAATCGCCTTCATAAATGTCGCCATTTGGGTATGTGAATGTCCCTTTCCCATGGAATTTATTATTTACGAAATCACCTTCGTAAACAAATCCATTTAACTGTGTATATTTCCCCTTGCCGTGCCATCTGCCGTTAACAAAATCGCCTTCGTAAATATCGCCATCTGATAACGTTTCTGTTCCCTTGCCGGTTATTCCCTCATAATCATCAGGATTATCAACATAATTTCCCTGACTGTCCTTATATTTTGATGAACCATCGCTGTTTTTTTCAAATTTTCCGTTTTCATCCTTTGCCAGTACAAGTCCTTTTTCTATCAATGAATAATGATGAATAATGTCATCACTTAGAGTAAAATGGGAATTTCCTCTGTCATCTTCATAATTATTGATAAAATGCATTTTTTTGTCTTCACAGATTTTGCTCAGCATGCTCGTTCCATCAGAATATCTGCTTTCAAACACTTGTCTGCCTTTTGAGTCTTTTCCAATGAAAACAGTTTCCAATAATTCACGCGGTGGTTTTTTCTTTCTCCAAAAAACAAAGTAGGCAACTACCAGTAATACACCAATAATAAGTATTGCAATAAAAATATGTGGAAAGGCATCAATAAAAAACCAGGCACCAAAAATAGGTACAAGAAAAAACAGTCCTCCGGCTTTACTACTCCTGCCCGAACCTCCGCTATTCTGTGAATATTGGGCTTGACGCCGTTTTCTATCCTGCTCTTCCCGTTCCCAGCGTTGTCCTTGCTCAAGATTTTTCATCATGTTTTGATGATATTCGCCTTCTCCCCACATTATGGGTACCTCCGTATTCTAAATTGTTGTTCAAAACATTCTTATCGTCACACTCTGTGTCATTTCTTAGTTATTAACCGGATCGCGTTCAATAGCTTCATCGATTTTTTTCGAATCTTTCGCAGCACGGATAAGCTTAATCACCTCAAGGGGGAAGAAAACAAAACCCAACAGGAAAGACAGTGATATTCTGAGGCTCCAATGACACCAATCAAGAAACCCGCTTCTCAGAAATGAAAAACGCCTACGGCCCAGCATGTCGCCAGTCCGGCTCCATCCCCATGGAATCGACATGACAATATAACCGAAAATGATGCTGACATAGATGTTGCTATAGCTACCAGTTTTGTGCATAAACAAAAAAGCAACTATAAATAAAACAATAGATGGTAAGATCTTTTTAAGCAAAATATTTATCATGGTTACTTTGTCCTTTTGATTACGTTTTGCGTTGCAATCATTACAAATAGCTATTGAAAATTTTGCAGTACAGGGTTGACACAAACCTTTACCGCAATCAATACATGCCGCAACACTTGGGCTGTCTGGATGATAGAAACAATTCATAATATCCCCCTAAAAATATATTTGTGCTATGCTACGATAGCAATTTCCCAATATTACCAGGCAGGTGCCATATGGCCTGGTGCCATATCGGATGAAGGGCTTGGTCCCAAAATAATAAACGTTAAAATACCCCCAATAAGCAGAACACCAAGGATTGTATACAGTACGCCCCCCTGACCCCAAAATTTTGTCTTTGTTCCCGAAGAAGAATCCGCTGCGCCTCGCGCTGTGCCCACAGGGCCGGGAACCTGCCGTATGGGGCGGACGTAGCGACGATAAGTTTTAGAATTGTAATCCATTTTACCATTATTAAAATTCTGATCATATGAATAATTACCACTGCTTCTGTACTGTGTTGAAGACCAATAGAATTCGTTTTTAAAATCGCCAAGGTTTCTCCTTTTTAAATTTCCATACATCTGATCCAACTCATCCTGGCTGGGTAAGAACCAGTCTCTAAAACCGTTGCATTCTAAATCAAAAATCTTTTGCGCTGCGGTGTCCCATTCCCCCGTAGTCTGCCTGAGCGTTTCAATAATCAACTGGGTATTTCGTCTACCGTACCCAATCTCTGAACGTGTGTTTTCCACAAAAGTATGATGAACACTCCATATAGCCACAAATTCCGCCTCTTCCGGCGCGGCTTCGAGATAGCGCCAGCCGTTGTTGTTATTCCCTTTGTCGTAAAAAATTAATCCGCCGGCGGGACCGGTCTCGCCGATTTTATACGCACGAAGCGCGGGTTCCGCTGGAACTACCGGCTGGGCCGTACCGGGCGTAACTGCCTGTGCGGGTACAGCCTGTGCGCCGCCCGGAACTGTGGCTGTGCGCGGTACAGAGCTTCCGCTGCCCTGGCTTAGCAGGTAGCGGATCTGCTGATCGCTCCTGACGCTTATTGACGAGGATGTTTCGATGGCGGCGCTGTTAACGTTTATTACCTTTGTCCTGAAACGGTAGCTTTCGCCCATGTTTACCAGCGAGCCGGAAACAATGGACTGCGCGCCAAGCTTCTTGCCGATCTCCTGGGCGGATTCGTCGCTTACCTCGCCGGATAGCTGGAAATCCATTTCTTTGCGGATAAGGTCTATTTCCCGGCGGTCGACTACCACGAGTTTTCTGCCGCCAACAAGCGCAATCGATATTTCTTCAAGCACATAATCGGAAAATACGTCGGAGGTGGAACTGAAATTCAGCAGGGCTACCTTGGTTTCCGCCGGAAGGGCTTCGTTTATTTCCCTGCTCGCCTGCTGTATGGCGGTGTCCAGGTCGGCCAAATTGGAGGGTTCGGCGGCGGTAGTATTGGCGGTGCCGGTGCTCCCGCAGGCGCAGATAATCCCAAAAACAGCCAGTATCCAGAGTTTTTTCATAATATCCCCCTTTTTATTCACACTTTTATAACAACTTGCTCATAGCAATGGTAACATACCATTAAACTAGCGGTGAGTCAATCTAAATTTTTTCCCGGAAATCCCCTGTTTTTCACGGATTTTCGGCGGTTTTTGGGAGGCTGTTTTAATTGTCTGAGACGCGGAGCAATTTCCACACCGTCGGGGTTTCCTGTCCAAGCCGCCAGAAGCCAATAGCGGCAATGCCCATGGTGCGGTACATCTCCATTCGGGCAGAGAGGGAATATTCGTCCTCATAGTAGACTTTCACCGAGACGGAAACTTTATAGTCAAAGGTCGGTATGCCGGTTTCGTGCCGTATGTCCGTTACGTTATTTTCCTTTATTACACGTTCAATGCCGGAATACATATAGGCCTGAGAGGTAATCGGCCTGCCCCATGCGCGTCCGTAAAACGGGAGGCCCATTATCAATTTTTCTTTGCCAATGACGCTGAGCGAGTGGGTCGCCACCCTTCTGCACCAGGCCAGCGACGCGATTGAGCCGGGGGAACTGCCCGACCAGTGCTCGTCATAGGCCATAACCAGGATGCGATCTACCAGCGGTTTGATCTTTTCGTAGTCGTACACGTCGTCGGCGATCCGCCTGGTGCGGGCGGGAAGCGCGACGGTGAACATCTTTCCGCCGATACCGGAACGAAGCTCGGCGAGAAACGATACAAACGCGTCGCCGTCGCGGGCGGGGACGTTCTCAAAATCAATTTGCAAGCCGTCAAAATCCCTGGCGGCGGCAAGGAGGTCGGCAACCAGGGCTCCCCGCTCGGCGCTTCCGGGCTTCAGGACAAAGTGGGTCAGCGCCCTGCCGTCGCATTTGACCACAAGATGCACCCTGCCGGAAAATGCCGGCAGTTTCCGGCGGTTTGGCACTTCGATAAGGCTCCCGTAGGAATTGACGTCTGCGCCGAAATAGCCGATGTCGGTGATGGGCAGACCCTTGGTTAACGCCGCTTCCCTGCCCGCAACAACGTAAGCCCATACCTCACCAAATGACGACACCGGCAAAGCTTCTCCAATCGGGGGAAGCTCCGATTCCGGGTAATCAGCATACTCATCGTCGTCATCGGTATATTCTTCAACTATAGCCGAGGGCGGGGCGCTTCGGCAGGAATACCAGAAAAGACCGGGCAAGAGCAGCAACAGGAGTAGAGGCAGCGCGGGTTTCATTATCTATACTAAATATATGAAAAAAATCATGGATAATCAACAACCACGCCCTTCAAACAAAACTTGACCCACAATTTATTTTCGTAATCCCCGGCGGGGAGGGCGGCGCGGGGCGGCGCGCAGGCGGGCAAAAATCTGGATGAGTCCGCCTGCGGAGCCACTGACCAGCCTTTTTTTATCCATGTAAAACAGCGCAGTTCCGAAAATGAGCGTTATATTCATGTTCCTCATGCTGGTCAGCTTTTTCTTTCTCCTGGTTTTTGATTCTATTCGCTCGTCTCCTACGGCGGGGAGTTCCAGAAATTTTTTGCCCGCCTGCGCGCCGCCCCCGCGTACCGCCCTCCCCACCGGGCATCATCGGGTAAAAGTGGGTCAAGTTTTGCTGGATGGGCGGTTTCAAACCTTATATGCAATTATATACTTAATAGAATCGATTGTTTATTTCCTTTTCTTCCCTCTGTGTTCTCTGTGCCTTGGTGCCTTTGTGTGGGAATATTGGGGAATATTGGGAAAATTACCACTCGCCGGCGAAGATTATTTCCGGGTCAAGGGCGAAGCCTGTTGCGGCTTTTACCTGCGCGGCAACTTCGTCGACAAGGGCGCGAATGTTCGCTGCCGTCGCGCCGCCGGTGTTGACGATGATGTTGCCGTGCCAGGGCGCTACCTGGGCCCCGCCCCTCCGCAGCCCGCGCAGGCCGAGGTCGTCGATAATTTTGCCCGTCGGCTTGCCAAAAGCGGGGTTGTTCTTAAAGACCGATCCGGCACAGGGGAAACGGTAATGGCCCTTGTCCTCGCGGTCTTTGCGGTGGGTGTCCATTTCCGCGCGAATTTTTTTTTCATCGGCGCGATGGAGGCTGAACGAAGCGGAGAGGATCAGGCTGGCGCTGCCCTGGAAGGGGCTGCGCTTATAGCCGAATTGTGCTTTGTCCGCCGAAACCCGCTGCCGCACCGGCGGATTCTGCGCAAAGTCGATAATTTCCGTTTCGCGCAGCACATCTGCGATTTCGATCCCGTAGCAGCGGGCGTTCATCCAGACCGCGCCGCCGATGGCGCCAGGCATACCCGCCAGAAATTCAAGGCCGCCAAGCCCCCTGCCCGCGGCGATTTCGGCGGCGGCGTCGAGACTGGTTCCCGCGCGGAACTCCAGCGACCCTTCCCGCTGCTGCGCAACTTCGCCCGCCCAGCCGCCGGTGTCCAGGACAATGCCCCGGAGCCCCGCGTCCGCCGCGAGAATATTGGCCCCGCCGCCAAGAAAAAAAACCGGCATCTTTTCGGCAGAAGCCGCTTTCAAAAGCGACGCGGCAAACATGGGAAAGCCCTCGCCCGAAGGCCGCAGCCAGCAATCCGCCGGTCCGCCGGCTTTGAATGTGCAGTGGTCTGCCATCGGCTCGTTGTACCGAACTTCAACCTCGCAGGGATTTTCTTTCAGGCACGATTCTACAATGCGGACAATATTTTCCATGCTGACCATAAAACAACAGTAGCGAAATTAAACTAAAATTACAACGACAATAATTTGAATTATCTCTCACGGAGGCACGGAGGCACAGAAAATACAAAGAAATTAAGAAGTTCATAAAACTACTAATTTCCCCTGTTCCTCTGTGCCTTGGTGCCTTTGTGAGAGGCATTACCACAAAATCATCCCTTGCCATTTTTGGGCATTTCGCATAGCTTTATCCTATGGCGTTTGCTTTTTACAACAGCCTGGGCAGAAAAATGCAAACCTTTGAGCCGATGGTCGCGGGAAAGGTCGGGTTTTACGGCTGCGGGCCGACCGTGTACAACTACGCCCACATCGGGAATCTGCGTGCCTATGTGCTGCACGATGTCCTTGTCCGATCGCTGCGGAGGGCAGGTTACGAGGTAAAGCACGTCATGAACATTACCGACGTGGGACACCTGTCCGGCGACGGCGACGACGGCGAAGATAAAATGGTGCGGAGCGCGGAAGAGCGCGGCAAGACCGTGCTGGAAATCGCCGAAATGTATACCAACGCCTTTTTCAACGACACGGATCGGATGAACATCACCCGCCCCACCATAGTGTGCAAAGCTACGGATCACATCGCCGACATGATCGCCCTGATCCGGCGCATCGAACAAAACGGATACACTTACGCCGCCGGGGGAAACCTGTACTTCGACATTTCCAAAGATCCCGGCTACGGCGAGCTTGCCTGCCTGCGGATGGACGAACTGAAAGCCGGCGCGCGAATCGAAGTTGACGAACATAAACGCAACCCCTACGACTTTGTCCTGTGGTTCACCAAAAGCAAATTTGAAAATCAGGCGCTGGTATGGGACAGCCCCTGGGGCCGGGGTTATCCGGGCTGGCACATCGAATGTTCAGCCATGAGCATAAAGTACCTGGGGGAACAGTTTGACATTCATGCCGGCGGCATCGATCACATCCCCATCCACCACACCAACGAGATAGCGCAGAGCGAGGCGGCCACCGGCAAAAAGCCCTGGGTGCGCTGCTGGCTGCACAACGAATTCCTCGTAATCGACAAGGGGAAAATGGCAAAGTCCGCCGGAAATTTTCTGACCCTGCAAAGCCTGGTAGACGCGGGCTACGATCCCCTGGACTACCGGTACTTCCTGTTGGGCGGCCACTACCGCAGCCAGCTTCAGTTTTCCTGGGACAGCCTGAACGGCGCAAAAAACGCCCGCAAATCCCTCATGGACAAATTCCGGAACATAGCCGCAAAAGCGCCGGAGGCATTAATATCAAATTTAATCACACAGAGGCACCAAAGCACGGAGAAAAAGGCGCTATATGCAACCCCCCCATCACCTTCTGTGCCTCCGTGCCTCCGTGAAATAAATAGGGAATCAAGCAAGAAGACCTCTGGGGAGAATTTTTGTGGGAATTTCAATAAAGTTATCGAGGACGATTTGAATACGCCGAGGGGGCTGGCGGAGCTGTGGGGGCTTTTGCGGGACGGCGGCATTGAGCCGGAAATTGCCGTTGCGGCGGCGCTTGATATGGACGAAGTGCTGGGATTGGGGCTTAAAGCGTCCCTGGAGGCGGAAAAACCGCCGGAAAACGAGGCAGAATCGCTGGAAATCGAAGAAATTATCGCCAAACGGGCCGAGGCAAAGAAGGCGAAGGACTTTGCCGGGGCGGACAGGCTGCGGAACGAGCTGAAAGAACGGGGCATAATCCTTGAGGACGGCCCCGGAGGAACAACCTGGCGCAGACAATAATATCACTTATGGCGTATAATAAGGTGTAACTGTTTATGATGAAACTTGTTTTAAGGTATAGAGGAATGTTGGAGGCGGAATCCGGGGAAGGCAATGACCGAAGCTGAATTCCGTACCCTGTATAACTCCGCATTCCCCATTTTGTATAGGGTCGCCTACCGTATTGCGAATTCGGGCGAAGAGGCGGAGAATCTGTGCCAGAACGCCTTCTTCCGCCTGTACGAAAAGAATATGGTTTTTCCGAACCATAACGAGGCGACCTATTGGCTGATTAGGGTGGTAAAAAACGACGCCCTTAATTACGCCAAACGGAAACAGCGCGAACGCAAGGCGTACCAGCGGGCATTCAAGGAGGAGACGAGGCAAATGGAAACCGGCGAAGCGGAGCTTGTAAAAAAAGAAACCAGGGAAGAAGTACTGGAAGCCCTGAACAAGCTGCCGGAAAACCTCCGTGTCGTGCTGGTAATGAAGGAATATGCCGAAATGAACTACCGGGAAATCGGGAACGCGCTCGGCATCAGCGAAGGAAACGTAAAGGTCCGTGTATTCAGGGCGAGGGAACGGCTTGCCGTTCTGCTTCACCGGGTGATGCACAAAGACTTTTCAAGCTCGAAGAGAGAAGGGGATCAGTACAATGAGCCAAATGTGTCCTGACCGTCAACTGCTTTCGGTCTATTTCGATGGGGAGCTGCCCTCCCCCTGGAAGGAAAAAATGGATGACCACCTCGGCGACTGCCCTTCATGCAGGCAGCGGCTGGAAGAATACGGCCGCCGCTCCCTTGGCCCCGCCCAGGGGGAAGGGGCGGCGCTTGACGCGGAAATAGCCGCCGCCCAGGACAGGGTATGGCGGACATTTGAGCCGCGCATTGCGCCGGTACAGCAGAAGGTAACCCCGTTTGGCAGCGCGGTGTGGCAGCGCCGCCTTTCCATCCCGATTCCCGCCGCAGCCGCAGCAGCCGTGCTGCTCGCCGCCCTCGCGCTGGTGCTGATCTTCCGGCAGCCAAACGCGGCGGCAAAACCGGGTATGGCGCTCGCTTCGGAAACGGATTTCGACGCTGCAGGCATCATCCCCGTTTCCAGCATGGAAGAAGTGCTGCAGCAGCTAACGGGCGGCAGGGACTCAGGCGAAGTGCTGATCATCCGGCTGCCGGAAACCCGCAACTTTACCAGCTACGGCGAGCCGGCGATTATCAACGCCGCCGACTATTCACGGATTAACCCGCAGCCGATGCGGCAGCAGAGGAGAAGGTAATACCTATGCGTCGTTTATTCATCCTTGCCTTGATAATTATCGCGGCGAATTCCGCCATGCTGCCCTCGCAGGAAAGCGGGCCGAACCGGCGTGAGCCTTCATGGCCTTCAACCGGAAGGGAAACCAGGACTCCCATGCCGCCGTCTACGGCAGCGGATGCCATTGACACGATCAGGGAAAACATGCCTTCGCAGATCAGGGGGCAGGCAGTCGTGCTGGAAATAAACGCCCGCATCGTGGAACAGAATCAGGAAGTCGTCTGGGACGAAGCCCACAGCAAAACCGCTTTCCCCGGCACTCCGGTGGGAATAAAGCTCGTCGGCGCAAATGTGGTGGTGGTGGCGCAGTTCACCCCGTACATCCGCCGAACCCAGCAGTACCTCGTCGCGCAGGCCCAGATATGGATGGAGATGCCTGACAAGAGCATCCGGTACTTTACGTCGATGCAGACAATTCCCTGGGAATACGGCGAACCCGTCTACTTCTTCCCCCTGGGCGCCGCTGGAGAAAACAACTCTGCCTCTATCGAAGTAATGCTGACGATAAAGCAAATGCAATAATAGTGGTTAGGAAGAAGTGATTAGTGAGTAGTGAGTAGTGACTAGTTTTTTTATTCGAGAATTCCGCATAGTACACGGGAGCACCTCTGGTTTACGAACAAAAATCTATCCACTAATCACTATCCACTTCTTTTTGCTCATATCCTGTCAGGCTAAAACGCCGGTGATTTATTCGATTTACCCGCAGATCGGAAGGATGGGGGAGCCGGTCACCATTACCGGGGCGTTCTTTGGCAGCGAACGCGGGGAATCGTCATTCGTCACCATAGCGGGCGCCCAGCCGACCAATATGTCGTACCTTGGCTGGCAGGACAGCGCGATCACTTTCCGCACCCCGGAATTCGGCGAAGCGGGGCTTATCTATGTCCACGTTAAGGGAAAAAAAAGCAACGGGGCGCTTTTTGCAAACCAGGCGACCCTGCCGCGAAGAGTGCTGGACAGCGAATTGGGGCAGGCGCCGAGGATCACCTCGATAGCCCCGCCGACCGGACACATCGGCACGCAGGTAAGCATTACCGGAACCGGGTTTGGCAGTTCCCGAGGCGCGTCGGGGGTGTTTTTTTCGTGGAACGCGGAGATTCCCGCTTCAATACCCGTCGAGGCGAGGGTTCCCGAATTTGCCGAAGTATCCGAAACCGAGTTCGGCTACGAACTGTGGACCGAGCGCGAGATACGTGTCCATGTCCCCGACGGGGCGATAAGCGGGAATGTGGAAGTGCGTACCGGACGGGGCAACTCCATGCCGGTTTTTTTCGAGGTTACCGGCAAGCCGGGAAATAAAACCTACCTCGACAAACGGAGCTATACGATATACCAGACGGTCAACATACGGGTCGACGACGCAGAACTGCCCAACACCATGTACCTCTGGGTTCCCCATCCTGCGGGATCTGCGTCGCAGCGGAACGTTATCCTCCTCTCCAGCAGCATGGAGCCGTATGTCACCAACTATCGGGGAACGAGCCTTTTCAAGCTGGACGACATGACTTCCCGCAGCGAGGAACACATCAGCCTAATCTGGAAAGTAGACGTGTACGGCGTGGAAACGTCAATCCGGCCGCAGGCGATCAGGCGGGAAACGGTTTCGCCGATCAGCGGCACGTTCGCCCAGAGCAGCGCCCATCATCCGTCGGAAGATATCATCATAAAAGAACAGGCGGCTGCGATACTGGGAAGGGAAAGCAACCCCTATCTGCGGGCGCAGAAGATCTACGAGTGGATGATCCATCAGTTTGAATTCAGCCAGGATCAAACCGGCGGAAACATTTTTTCGGCCCTGGAAAGAAAACAGGCGGATTCGTACATGGCGGCGCTGCTGTACTGCACGCTTCTGCGTTCGGTGGGCATCCCCTGCCTGCCCGTCGCCGGGGTGCTTGTCAACCGGGAACGCCAGACGATGAACCACTGGTGGGCGGAATTCTGGATCGACGGTTTCGGCTGGATTCCCGTTGACCCCGCAATGGGCGCCGGAGCGGTGCCGGAAACGTTCGCCGCCGACATCGAGCATCCGGCGGCCTTCTACTTCGGCAGCATCGACAGCCAGCGCATCGCCTTTTCGCGGGGATTTAACAACATTTCGCCGATGGACGCGCGGGGCCGCACGGTAACGCACAGCCGCTCCTATTCGCTGCAAAATGTCTGGGAGGAAGCCGTCGGGGGGATCAATTCCCATTCAAGCCTGTGGGGGGCTATTACAATCACCGGAATGTATGCACAATGATATAATGTGGCTGTTCTAAAATCTGACATTTTAGAACAGCGTATAAGCATGAGGTGGCTATGGTAACTGTTATTTCTCTGGGCGGCTCCATTGTGGCCCCCGACGGTGTTGACGTACCGTTTCTGAAAAGCTTCACCGAAACGATACGCTCCCTGATAAACGCCGACGACGAACAGCGCTTCATCTTTGTGGTGGGCGGCGGCGGGCCGGCAAGGACCTGGCAGAACGCGTACCGCGAAGTCTGCGGCGCCGCCGTGCAGAACGACGAAGCCGACTGGATCGGCGTTATGGCGACGCGGCTGAACGCCCAGTTGGTCAGGGCGGTAATGGCGGAATGGTGCAGCCAGGACGTGGTAACCGATCCCACCGCCGCCGCGCCGCTTGCCGGAAAAGTGCTGGTAGCGGCAGGCTGGAAGCCCGGCTTTTCGTCGGACAACGACGCGGTGATCCTCGCCGAGCGTTTCGGCGCGAAGACCGTCATCAACCTGTCCAACATCGAGAAGGTCTATACGGCTGATCCAAAAACCGACCCCAACGCAAAACCGCTGGACAGCATCTCGTGGGCCGATTTCCGCGCCATGGTGGGCGACGAATGGGTTCCCGGCAAAAATGTCCCGTTCGACCCCGTCGCCAGCAGCGGCGCCGAAAAGATCGGCCTGAAGGTGATATGCGCCGCCGGAAAAAACCTGGAAAACCTCCGGAAAATTATCTGCGGCGGCGATTTTATCGGCACAACCATCGGCTGAAACAGCGGCGCAGCATAACATAACCGCCGCTTCCTTGTTTTTTCCGCCGCGATAGTCCATAATTAAGGAATGAAACCGTCCGCGCACAGAAAGGCGATGCTCTGCTTTCTATTATTTTTCGCACCGATATGGCTTTATGCCCAGGCGGGAATTAGAAGGGCAGTTGCGATAATCCCCTTTTGGGGCGAAGACGAGTCTATTGTCGAACAGTTTGGCGACGAACTCCTCTTCGGCGTGAGCAGCATGAAGGATTTCGCCCCCTGGCCGATAGACATGACCAGGCTTCCCCCCGACGTTCCCCAGGGCGGCTTTCCCCCGTTCGTCTGCCCAAGCCCCTCGCTGACGCGGGGCGCGCCCTACGCCATTACCGGCGAACTGACGCTGGACAGGGAAATGGAACAGTGGCACCTGCGGCTGTACCTGTGGCAGATGTCCGACAACCGCCTGCTCTTCAGCGACGAACTGACCGCCTACGACAAAGAGGACTGCGCGGGCAGCCTGCCGGGAATGCTCGAATGGATTTTTTCGTGGATACCGAGCGGGGAGCCGGTCCGTACGGGGAGCGGCCATTCAAGGGTCGTGTACTTCGCGGCGACCGAACCGCTCAAGTGGCTGTATGCCGGGGTGCGGGGGGGAGGCGCCCTCCACATTCACACATCGCCCATATCCGATGGTCTCGCCGAAGCATTTTTGGGCAGCTATTATGAAAATTTCAACATAGCCGCCCACGCAAACGTCCAGTTCCTCGGCGCGCTGGGATTGCAGCTTGAAGCCGTCTATACGATGGACTTTGAACCGGACGGGCAGACGTCGTCGTTCCTGTTTCCCGGCTTGCTGCGGTATTCGTACCGCAGGGGGACCATGGTCGTGTCGGCAATGGGAGGGGGCTATCTGGGCGTGCCGCTGGGAAGGATGAAAGACGAGTATTTTTACCATCCGTTGGGCAATTTAATCGGCTGGACGGCCGGCATCAATTTCGGGAATAAAGTCGGCCCGGGCTATGTGTACCTGGACATCCGCTGGTGGACCGATGTAACCGATACTGCCAAAAGAGAGGCGCCGGGGGGAGGTGAAGCGGGCTATTTGCGGAATATGCTGACCCTGTGCATCGGCTATGAAGCGGGATTTTTCAGAAAATAGCATTTGAGTATCTTCCTATTATCTGATACCATGTATGGGAGGGGGAAACTATGGATATTTCCGCACTGCAGAAGAAGCGTTACGAGTACAAACCGAAACTGCCCGGGAGCCTTATAGGCCCGTTGTCGGACATAGCCCTGGAAACCGGCGAGCCGACCGAGGCGGTTGCCGACCGGGACGAACTGAAAAACATCTTCAAGCTGACCTACGGAAAGCCGCTGGTAACATTTAAGAGCGGGAAAAACGAACATGCGAACCGGAAGCTTAACGTCGGCGTGATCCTTTCCGGAGGGCAGGCGCCCGGAGGTCATAACGTCATCGCCGGCCTGTATGACGGACTTAAAAACAACAATCCCGATTCTGTCCTGTACGGCATTTTAAACGGACCCATCGGCCTTATTGAAAACAATACCAAAATCCTCACCTCGGAGATTATCGACGAGTACCGCAACACCGGCGGCTTTGACATCATCGGGTCGGGGCGGACAAAAATCGACACGCCGGCGCAGTTCGCCTCCTCGCTGGAAACGGCAAAAAAACTGGAGCTGAACGCCGTCGTCGTAATCGGCGGCGACGATTCCAACACCAACGCCGCGCTTCTTGCGGAATACTTCCTCGCCAAGGGATCGGACATCCAGGTAATAGGCTGCCCGAAAACCATCGACGGCGATTTGAAAAACGAGCACATCGAAACATCCTTTGGCTTTGACACGGCATGCAAGGTGTACAGTTCGCTTATCGGCAACCTGATGCGGGACGCGAACAGTTCCAAAAAATACTGGCATTTTGTCAAACTGATGGGCCGCGCCGCCAGCCACATCACCCTTGAATGCGCCCTGCAGACCCATCCGAACATCTGCCTTATCTCCGAAGAAATCGACGCAAAAAAAATCTCCCTTGGCATGGTCGTGGACATGATCTGCGAATCGATTACAAAGAGAGCGGGTAACGGCGAAAACTTCGGGCTTGTCCTCATCCCCGAAGGCCTGGTTGAATTCATCCCAGAAATAAAAACGCTCATTGCGGAACTGAACGAAGCCATCGCCCGCGAAAAAGAGGATTTTTCCAGGATCAGTTCTTTTATCGATCAGCTTGAGTGGTTTTCCAGGCGCATCACCAGTACGTCGCTGAGGATTCTGGAATCTATGCCGCCGGACATCGGCAGGCAGTTCCTTATGGACCGCGATCCCCACGGAAACGTAATGGTATCCAGAATAGAAACGGAAAAGCTCCTCATCGGCGTGGTGGAACGAAGGCTCAACACGCTTAAGATGACAGATGTTTACAAGGGATCATTCAACGCCCTGGCGCACTTCTTCGGCTATGAAGGAAGGTGCGCCTTTCCTTCCAACTTTGACGCCGACTATTGTTACTCGCTGGGCTACTGCGCCTTCGCGCTGATAGCTTCGGGGCTGAGCGGATACCTTTCCAGCATACACAACCTAACCGCCCCTGCGAAAGAATGGGTGGCCGGAGGCGTACCGCTGACGATGATGATGAATATGGAGCGGCGCCACGGTTCGCGGAAACCGGTTATTAAAAAAGCGCTTGTCGAATTGGACGGCGGCCCATTTACGGCATTCAAGTCGATGCGGGACAAATGGGCGGCGGAAACCTGCTTCTGCGTTCCCGGTTCGATTCAATACTTCGGCCCGCCCGAAATCACCGACCTTCCATCAATGACATTACAGCTGGAGCGTGAGCAAAAATGAAAAAAACAGTTTTATTTTGTACTCTGATATGTTTCCTCTGCGCCGGTTCCATATCCTCTCAGGGAAACCGTGACGGCATTAACAACCAGGCATCGCTGCCGGTAACGAGGATATCGCTGTTTTCGTCGGGGCTTGCCTATTATGAACATTCGGGAACCTTGAACGCCCCGTCTGTCATCGCGCTGCCCTTCAGGATGAATGCCATTAACGACGCGCTCATGTCGCTGGTGCTGAACGATCCGTCTTCGGCGAATCCGTCGGTGCATTACCAGTCGCCGGAAACCCTGCTTCATTCGCTGCGAAGCCTCAAAATCGATCTTTCCGACAGCCCCAACATCGCCGTCATCCTGGACCGGCTGCGCGGGGCAGAAATCGAGATTAGCGCCCCCAGCGCCGTAAGCGGAAAAATCCTGGGGGTCGAATTCCGTCCGCAGAGGGTTTCTCCCTACCCCGGCAGCCAGCCTGCTATTGACGCATGGCTTTCGCTAATCACCGATCAGGGGATCAGGACGTTTAACCTTTCCGATGTCGGCAGCCTGAACTTTAAAGACCCCGAGATAGGCAGGGATATCAGGCGGGCGCTGGACATGATCTCCTCTTCCAGAAATTCCCAGTCCAGGGATTTGATGGTGAGCCTTCCGGGAAACGGCAGCCGCAGGGTATCTCTGAGCTACGTTATTCCCGCGCCGGTTTGGAAAGTATCCTACCGGCTGGATTTGAGCCAGGGCCAGGGGGCAAGCCCCCTTTTCCAGGGCTGGGCCATTGTCGACAACGACGGCGACTCAGACTGGAACAATGTCGAACTTTCGCTGGTAGCGGGAAGGCCGGTGTCGTTTATTCAGAACCTTTATCCGCCATACTACCTCCACCGCCCTACCCTGCCGCTGGCCATTGCCGGAACCGCCGAAGCGGAAACCCACGAACCCGGATACAGCGTTCCTTCCGCCGCTCCCCGCGCCTCCATGATGCAGGCGGAATCAATGGCAGACCTCTCGATGAACGCCGAAAGAGCGCGGTCCAGTTTGGGCGGCAATATCGCAGGCGGCGTTATCGAAACCGCACGCGCATCGTCGGCGGGAGACCAGTTTGAGTTCACCATAAAAAATCCCGTGAGCATAGACCGCCAGACAAGCGCCATGATGCCGCTGGTTGAATCGCCAATCGAAGCGCGCAAAGTGCTTATCTATGCCGGCGGGAATAGCGGATTGGGGAACAGCCATCCCCGGCTTGGCGCGGAGCTTTCCAACTCGAGCGGGATGAATCTGCCGGCCGGCCCCATCACCGTTTATGACGGCGGAACCTTCGCCGGCGATGCCCTGATCGAATTCTGGAACGAAGGCGAAAAGCGGCTCATTTCCTATGGGGAGGATCTTTCCGTTACCGGTACGGCAATGCTGGCAAGTTCCCGGACCATGGTCTCCGTCACCGTCGCTGAAGGGGTAATGACCTTTAACCAAAGCCAGGAATTTATTACCAACTATACTTTCAAAAATAATTCTTCCGTGTCAAAGCCGCTAATCATCGAGCATCCGCGAATCGCCGGAACAATCCTCACGTCGCCGGAAGCGGACGAACAGACCCAGTCGGCGTACCGGTTTTCCCTGACGCTGCCGTCCGAACGCGAGCTTACGGTACTGGTTCTGGAGACGCGCCCGATTATCGAAAGGGTAACGCTTCTGGATCTTAGGCGGGACACGTTCCTCTCCTACGCGAGCAGCCAGGAAATTCCCGCCAGGGTGCGCGAAGCGCTGCAGCAGGCTGCCGTCCTGCTTTCGGCGGTCATTAACGCCGAGAATGCCGTTGCCGATGCAGAATACAGCCGCGACGGCCTTATTTTGGAGCAGGATCGCATACGGAAAAACGTCGAGGCGGCGGGCAACCAGACCCACCTTGGGCAGGAATATTTGAAGCGGCTGATGTCGCTTGACAATAACATTGACGATCTCGGGAAAGAGGTCGAAAACCACAGGGCCGTTTTACGGAGCGCCGAAAAAGCGCTTGCCGACTATGTGAATGGCCTTAATTTATAATGCGGGAGCTCAAAATGAAGGTAATTGCGATTAACGGAAGCCCCCACAGCGACGGAGTTGTGGCAAAGGGAATTTCGATAATGATCGAACAGCTTGCCAAAGAAAATATAGAAGCGGAGATAATTCACGCCGGAAATAAAAACATCCAGGGATGCATAGCCTGCCGCAAATGTATCGGGACCCAGCAATGCGCGATCCCCTGCGGCGTTGTGCAGGAAACATCGGAAAAAATGCGCGCCGCCGACGGGCTGATCCTCGGAAGCCCGACATACTTCGGCGGAATTGCCGGCACGCTAAAGAGTCTGCTGGATCGCCTCTTTTTCTGTTATCCGGATATGCGGTACAAGGTGGGGGCGGCGGTGGTGTCCCTCAGGCGCGCCGGTGGTGTCGGCGTTTTTCAGCAACTGAATAATTACTTTAACCTGTCCCAGATGATCATTACCCCGGGAATGTACTGGGATGTGATCTACGGCACCAACGCGCAGGAGGTGCTGCAGGACGGGGAGGGGCTTCAGCTCATGGAAGTCCAGGGGCGAAACATGGCATGGCTCATCAAAGCCGTTGCTGCCGGGAAAAAAGAATCCCCCATTCCCACCCCTCCCCCGCAGCGGATAAGGACAAATTTTATTCGCTAACAAATGACAGTTACCAACTCAGTTCACAAAGAGCATCGTTTGGCAGGCCAGGGGGCTATCTTTCTCTGCGCGATCCTGTGGAGCACGTCCGGCCTTTTTATCCGGCTTCTGGACTGGCACCCCATGGTAATAGGCGGCAGCAGAAGCATATTGGCCGCCGTAGTGCTGCTGACCCTGCGCCGCCTTTCGCACCGCCGCAGGGAGGCGGCTTCACTCGACAGTGCGCCGCATGCAAAGGCACCGATCCTCAGGGCGCTGGCCCTTGCCGCTTATGGCCTCTGCTACACCGCCACGATGATCCTCTTTGTCATTGCCAACAAAATGACGGCCTCGGCAAATGTAATTCTGCTGCAATACACCGCTCCGGTATGGGCGGCGCTGCTTGGCTGGCTGCTACTCAGGGAAAAACCACATTGGGAACACTGGGGCGCAATGGCCATTGTCTGCCTCGGTATGCTGCTGGTGTTTTCAAAAGGCATTTCCGCATCTTCCATGCTGGGCAACGCCCTTGCGCTGATATCCGGCATCACCCTGGCAGCGAACTCCGTCGTGCTGCGGCTGAAAAAAGACGATAACCCGGCGGACATTCTGATCTTTGCGCACATACAGTGCGCGCTTTTTTCGATTCCGTTTTTTATTCTGCACGCCCCGTCCTTTACGGTGAACAATGTTTTATGCATTTTGTTCATGGGAATCTTTCAAATCGGCTTTGCGTCGGCGCTTTTGGCTTACGGCATCAGGCGCGTCCCGGCAGTTCAGGCAATGCTCATCGCCGCCATTGAACCGGTGCTCAACCCCATCTGGGTGCTGCTGGCGATTGGCGAAAAGCCGGAAATTTCCGTCCTCGCCGGGGGCGGCCTTATCATCGCTGCGGTGATTTTTTCTTCTACACTATCAGCATTGCGTCGCCGTAGCTGAAAAAGCGGTACCCCTCGCTGACAGCCTGTGCGTAGCTTTCCAGAACAAGTTCCCTGCCCGCGAAAGCCGAAACCAGCATCAGCAGAGTAGATTCCGGCGTATGAAAATTGGTAAACAAAGCGTCCACGGATTTAAATTGGTAGCCGGGGTAGATGTAAATGTTTGTTAGGGACTGGGGGGGAATTGGGGACTGGGGACTGGGGATCAGGGAATGGGGAGTGGCTGTCTCCAACACACGGACGCTGGTGGTCCCTATGGCAATAACCTTTCTTCCATCAGCTTTTGCTTTTTCGATTTTCGCGGCGGTTTCTTTATTAATGGAAAATGATTCTTCGTGCATAACGTGGTCTTCGATGTTTTCGCTGCGGACAGGCAAAAAAGTTCCCAACCCTACGTGGAGCGTTACAAAGGCGCTTTCAATTCCGGCGGCGGCGAGGTCGCCCAGCAGTTCGCGGGTAAAGTGAAGCCCTGCAGTCGGCGCGGCGGCGGAACCGGCGGCGGCGGCATACACCGTCTGGTAACGGTCCGCGTCCAATGGCGCGTCCTGCCGCTTGATGTAGGGCGGCAGGGGGATGTGGCCGCAGCGCTCAAGCCAGTCGTCGTCAATGCTGCGGTCAAACGAAAGAAAGCGGAATTCATTTTCGCCGCCGGTTATTTCCGCACGGGCAGCTTCCGCGCCGTTTTTATCGTGAAACACATAAACGCTGCCCGTTTTTCGCCGCTTTGCCCTCTGAACAAGGGCTTTCCAGTCCCCAGTCCCCATTCTTTCCAGCAGCAGAAATTCTGCTTTTGCGCCGGATTGCAGCGCCGTACCAATAATCCGCGCTTTGCGTACTTTTGAATCGTTAAATACCAACAGCGGCAGCGCACCGTCTTTGCCCCGGAATTCCGGCCTGCACAGAATTTCCGGCAGGTCCCGCACCATGCGGTGTTCGCGTTTTCCCGTTGCGCGATCAAGCAGCATAAGGCGGCTCTCTCCCCGCTTTTCCGCAGGGTACTGGGCGATCAGGTTTTCGGGAAGTTTAAAGAAGAAGTCGCTGGTTTTCATTGCTATTCGGGGGCTTTAATCCGAGGTGGCCATAAGCAAGGGACGTTGCCATTCTTCCCCTGGAGCTTCGCTGCAACAGGCCGGCCTGTATCAGATACGGCTCGTAGTAATCTTCCAGCGTCTCAACCGATTCACCAACCGAGATTGCCAGGGTTTCCGCTCCCACCGGCCCGCCGTGATACCGCTCGATTATTATTCTGAGAATGTCGCGGTCCTGTTTTTCCAGCCCCAGTTCATCGATCTCAAGGCGCGCAAGGCCGTCGTTCACCACTTCCGGCGTAATTGCATCGCTATTTGCAAACTGGGCAAAATCCCGCATACGCCGCAGCAGGCGGTTGACCACACGGGGCGTTCCCCGCGACGACTTTGCCAGAAGAGAGGCGGCTTCGGCATTGATCCGCACGTTGAGCAGCCCCGCAGAGCGGCGGACAATAGCCTCCATGTCTTCCTGCAGATAAAACGAAAAGCGGCAGGTGATACCGAATCGGCTGATCAACGGCCCTGAAACGATCCCCGCCTTGGTCGTCGCGCCGACCAGCGTAAATGGCTGGATGGGTATTCGCAGGGTGCGCGCCATCGGCCCCTGCCCCACGATCCAGTCCAGTTCGTAGTCTTCCATCGCAATGTACAGAAGTTCCTCGATGGCGGGCTTAAGCCGGTGGATCTCGTCGATAAAAAAAACGTCGCCTTTTTTCAGGTTGGTCAACAGGCCGACAAGGTCTTTCGGCTTGTCCATAGCCGGCGCGGATGTCTGCACAAAGCCCGTTTCCAGTTCATTCGCCACCACCTGCGCCAGCGTGGTTTTTCCCAGCCCCGGCGGGCCTATCAGGAAAAGGTGATCGAGGCTTTCCCGGCGTTCCTTTGCCGCGCCGATAAAAACCGAAAGATTTTCCTTCATTGCCTGCTGGCCCAGAAACTCGGCAAGCCGCCGGGGACGCAGACTCAGGTCACGCTCATCCTCGCCGGGCACAGACTCCGGATGAACAATGCCGGTATTTTCACTCTTTTGCCCAACACCCATCTTCACCCCACGCCTTAACTTTTCTCATTTCTCATTTCTCTTTTTTAGTTTGAGCTTAAATAAACAATGGCGTTTTTGAAAAGCAGCTTTTCTTTTTCCGCCGCCGAGAGGCCCGCCGGAAGATCGGCTTCGGCGCGGGCGATGGCAGCAGAGGCCGCCCGCTTTTCATAACCCATTTCCGCTAACGCTTCGACGAGGTCGCCGTATGGCGAGGCTGCGGCGGAAGCGGCAGGCGCGTGAACGAGCTTTCCCTTCATGGCGAGGAGCATTTTCTGCGCGGTCTTCTTTCCCAGCCCGGGAACCGCCTCAAGCCGCGCCAGATCGCCTGATTCCAGCGCCCGCTCAAGCTCCTCCTGTCTGATGCCGCCCATTATTTTCAGGGCGTTTCTGGGGCCAATGCCTTCAACCTTGAGCAGTTCCAGAAAGGTGTTTCGCCGGATCTCATCGGAAAACCCAAACAGCCGCATCTGGTCTTCGCGGTGGTACAGCCAGGTAAAAACCCGGCACTCATCCCCAACGGGCGGCAGCGAGTCGATGTCGGTGGCGGGCATGGCGATCTCCCACTCCAGGCCGCCTGTGAGTACAAACGCCGCCTCCGAATCCTTTCCGCCGACAATTCCGTGAATGCTGTTGTACATTGGTGCAAGCATAGCATTTTTCGCTGTTTGGG
>Ga0082212_10001728_pt1 | contig 32083 bp, 26 predicted proteins | sample TergutNt197P3_FD_71548 | JGI IMG/M metagenome (GOLD analysis project Ga0082212, IMG submission 71548) | Neocapritermes taracua P3 segment gut microbial communities from Petit-Saut dam, French Guiana - Nt197 P3 | ecosystem: Host-associated > Arthropoda: Insects > Digestive system > Gut ...
AATTATCGTTCCTATTTGCGTCAAATTACCGGAGGCTTCCTTAATAGCAATTACATTATCGAAATCACAAGCCAGCCGGAGCGTTGTTTCAGCAGTCATATTCGTACCGGTTCTTCCGGGAACATTGTATAAAACTACAGGCAAAGACCTTGCTTGCACAATCGCTTTGAAGTGCTGATAAATTCCTTCCTGAGAAGGTTTATTGTAATAAGGTACAACGGAGAGAATGGCATCAACACCTTCCAAATCTTTGGTTTTCAGTTGCTCCACAACTGCACTTGTATTGTTGCCGCTTACACCCAGAACAATAGGTACTCTTTTTTTTACTTTTTCTATCACGAAGCGGGTAATTTCTTTTTGCTCGGATGTCGATAAAGCGGGCGTTTCGGCAGTAGTCCCCAAAACGACCAAATAATCCGTATTATTTTGCAGCAGATAGTCCACCAAACGCGATAAAGCCTGGTAATCAACTTCGCCGTTTGTTTGAAAGGGAGTAATCAAAGCAACTCCCATTCCAGAAAGATTAACATGTTCCATTTGATTCTTAAAATATACTGGCAAAATTACGATTTATATTTAATATATTATAATAAAAGACTGTTTTTTTGTTTTATTAGAAGAAGTTTCGGATTATTTCACTCATTGTCTGTCTCTTCCGATTCATCAAAATCCCAATCGTCAACATCGGATTCGCTTTCTTCAAAAGAATAATCGAAACTATCTTCAAAATCATCCTTTTGAATGTGCATCGATTTATGGACAATGCTTTCCGCATCGTGAAACGTTTGTTTATTTAACTCTTTCCACAACAAATCTTTCAATGCAATTATCCCCTTAAACGCCACCGAGGATATAAAAATACAAGGAAGGTCGGAAGGCAGTTCTTTTGTCATTTCTTTTTCCAATTCTTCGTCAAGCATATCGGATTTGGAAATAGCCAGAACCCGTTGTTTATCCAACAAGTCAGGATTATAGCGTTTTAATTCGCTTAATAAGATTTCATATTCCTTATTGATCGAATCGCTATCGGCAGGGATTAAAAAGAGAAGCAAAGAGTTTCGCTCGATATGACGCAGAAAACGTAACCCCAATCCTTTACCTTCGCTTGCTCCTTCGATGATTCCGGGAATATCCGCCATGACGAATGAATAATTTCCACGCACATCGACGATTCCGAGATTGGGTTCCAATGTGGTAAAAGGATAATCGGCAACTTTGGGTTTGGCTGCCGAAACAACCGAAAGCAGGGTTGATTTACCGGCATTGGGAAACCCTACCAATCCCACATCGGCTAATAATTTTAGCTGTAAAATGATTTTTCTTTCCTGATAAGGCTCGCCCGGTTGGGCATATTTAGGCGCTTGGTTGGTTGCCGACTTGAAAAAATTATTTCCTTTTCCTCCCCGTCCTCCTTTCAATAAAACCACTTCCTGTCCGTCTTGTTGAATATCGGTAATAAACGTTCCTGTTTCTCCATCAAAGACAACTGTTCCAAGCGGTACTTCTATGATTTTATCTTCTCCGTCTTTCCCTTTGCATAAGCGACCGGAACCATTTCCTCCATGTCCGGCAAGGATATGACGCTCAAATCTCAAATGCAGCAAAGTCCAATGATTTCTGTTTCCCCGCAAAATAACGTTTCCTCCATCGCCGCCGTCACCACCGTCGGGACCGCCCCAAGGGATGTATTTCTCACGGCGAAAATGTACGGAGCCTTTTCCTCCTTTTCCCGAACGGGTGTAGATTTTCACATAATCTACAAAATTGGATTCGCTCATTTTTCATTTTGCTTGCAAAGTAAGCCTGTCCAATACTTCGCTTATCTTTTCAAAAACGTCCTCAATCGAATTTTTTCCTTTTATATTGAAAAGTTTTCCTTTCTTTATGTAATATCCTTTTAACGGTTCTGTCTGGTTACGATAGACTTCCAAACGATTCTGTATAACATCCGGCGTATCGTCTGTCCGGCCTGATTCTTCTCCTCTCTTTATCAACCGGTTGAGAAGTTCTTCTTCATCAACGGCAAGATTCAAAACGGCTACTATACTTGTATCTCTTTCCCTCAGCATTTGGTCTAAGGCTTCACCTTGCGCAATTGTTCGGGGAAAACCATCAAAAATAAATCCTTTGGCTTTTTTATTAGCGTCTATTACTTCTGCTAACATTTCAATGATTAGCTCGTCCGGTACTAATTGTCCAGTTTTGATATACTCTTCGGCAGTCACGCCTAATTCGGTCTGATTTTTTATTTCCTTTCGTAAAATATCACCGGTAGAGATATGGAACAAATCATATTTCGATATGATTAACTCACTTTGTGTTCCTTTTCCCGAACCCGGCGCTCCAAAAATAACAACGTTTAGCATTTTTATCTATATTTTAAATGTATGACTACTATTTCAATTACAAATTTTATATATGCTGCATAAATTTCTTCCATGTCCTTCATAATCCAAACCATACCCAATAATAAAATCGTTTGGAATTTCAATGGCAACATAATCCGGTTTGACTGTCAACTGAAGCGCTTCCGGCTTAAAAAGCAATGTTGCAATTTGCAAAGAGGCAGGTTCTTTTTTACCCAAACTTTCCATTAAACTATACATGGTATGTCCTGTGTCGATAATATCTTCCAAAATTACAACATGGCGATTTTTAATATCTTCATCTAATCCGAAAATTTCCTTTACCTGTCCTTCCGTTTTTGTGCCTTCATAAGACTTCAGGCGAACAAAGCACAATTCACAAGGAAAGTCCAGTTGCTTAATTAAATCTGAAGCGAACATAAATGCACCATTCAATACACAAACAAACAGCGGATCCTTTTCTTTCAGGTCCCGTTTGATGTTTTCCGCCACATTTTTTATCCCCTTAAGAATTTCATTTTCAGAAAGGAATAAACTAAATCTTTTATCCTTAATTCCTATTTCGGACATCGCCTGCAAATTGAAATGAGGTGTAAAAGTAATATATTTTAAATAAAAACAAGTAAATTTGCAGTAAAAATAATGAAATAAAACCATGAAACCAATTTCTATCAAACAAGTTTTTAAAAAAATTCATAGTCAGGATATACACCCGCTGATTCACAAAGAAATAAAAATTCGTTTTTTTTCTGTTGAAAAAACGGATATTACTCCGCTCATCCCTGTAAGAAATCCGTTTGCCCACAAAGGAAACTTCGGACATGCACTGCTGATTGCCGGTAGTCGAGGGAAAACAGGGGCGGCTGTTTTAGCTGCAAAAGCCTGTTTGCGTAGCGGCGCCGGATTATTAACCGTGCATATTCCGGCTTGCGGGGAAATCATTCTACAAACAACAATTCCGGAAGCCATGGTTGAAATAGACGAATCGCAGGATTTCATTACCGGCTTAAATATCACTTCAAAATACAATGCGATTGGAATTGGTCCCGGAATCGGATGTAACGAAAAGACTGCTGTGGTGTTATCTCGCTTATTCGATGATGCCAACCAACCGATGGTTTTCGATGCGGATGCGATAAATTTAATTGCCCAAGACAAACAGTTGCAGCAAAAACTTCCGGAGAACAGCATCCTGACGCCTCATGCCGGTGAGTTCGACCGTTTGGCCGGTAATTCTGAAAATGCCTGTGAACGTTTGCGAAAAGCCTGTCAGTGGGCGGTGGAATACAAGTCCTATATTGTTTTAAAAGGAGCTAATACGGCAATATGTACCCCAAATAAAGAATGTTATTTTAACCCGACCGGCAATCCGGGAATGGCGACTGCAGGCAGCGGTGATGTATTGACCGGAATCATACTCGGCTTGTTGGCTCAATCGTATTCTCCCTTGAATGCTGCGCTTACAGGCGTTTTCCTGCATGGTTCAGCCGGCGATATGGCTGCAAACGAAAAATCGCAGGAAAGTCTGATTGCGAGTGATATAATTGAGAATTTAGGGGCTGTATTTCGCGCCATTCTGTAATTATAACTGTGGAAAATCTTTATGCTGACAAACACTTAAAGTAATTCTTAATTCCCTTCTTAATTGTTTCATTAAAGTCATAGATTTATCTTTGTGTCAAGCTAAATCGAATCAATGTTATATCCTAAAGATAAGTTCAAGAGCGGGTGTATTGTATTCGATGCAAAAGAAGGACATATATGCAATTTCGACAAATAATATAAAATATCAAATAAATGAAAGCATGTAAATATTTCGTTTTAGTTCTTTTGATTTTAGGACTAAATGCTTGTACGGGAGGATCCGGAGATTTTAATAAAAACTCAAAGTATTATTTTAATGGTTCTATATCGAGGGAGGTTTTGGAAAATTATCTTGACCGTTCGGTAACGGCAGGTAATTTTCTCGTTCCGGGTGATGCAGGTCAGTATAAATTCCCTTACCGTTGGGATGATGTTCGTATGCTGAAAAACATCGGCGCAAAATTCATCGGGAGGGCATTATACCGTTGGGGTAACGAAAGTGACTTCGGGGACCCGATATTTTTCACTTATGCCAAGTCTTATATTGATGAGCTACACGCCTACGATCCTGAAATTATTTTTCAAGGATGTATATTTGAAAGCATAAGTAATGATGTCAACAATCTTACCATTCCGGCATGGGTGTTTGAGGCATTCAACCTGCCGGTTGAAAATCGCAACTTCAGGGCGGCAGAGATGATCAAACGTATTGATTCCGACGCTCCCCGCGCAATGGGGGGGCGCTGTCCGATGGTACATAATCTTGAGACAAAACTGTGGTTCTATTATGTTGCAAAATCATTCATCGACATAGGTATTGAAGCGTTCCATCTGGGGCAGGTAGAACTGATTGGTCGCGATGATCCCGATAAAACACATTACAAGGAAATCCTCGATATGATTCGCGACTATGCGAAAAAACATGCCCGCCGGCATTATGTACTTCTCGATGGACATACTCCAAAACACGGATTTATCAAAGATGGTGTGAGCCTTTTGGATTTCAACTCGTTTCCGTTGAGAATCAAAGAAGTTGCGGATAAACCGACAGAAGGCTGCTTGGAAGTGGGTAACAGCGACGGTTTGTTTCAGAAGAGCCTCGGCGCCATTGCTCCAAGTGGATGGGTGGCGGAAAGTATGCCTTATCTTGTAGAATTTGATAACTTTGGCGTAAGACGCAATCCTCCTCTTGGTGTTGCTAATGATGATATATATTGCTGGGGTTATGATGATATCACATGGTTTGCCGTGCAGACCGAAGAGTACCGAAACAAATGGTTGTGGTATGCTTTCGACTGGATACGCGAGACCGATCCCAACGGACACCTCCAAATGTGCGTAATAAGAATGATATACGGTCCAACCGCAAACGAAACTCTCGGATCGTACTTTGCCAATACACGCAGCCTTGCCTGTCCGGTTGGGTTCTCACAGGAGGAAACTATAAAAGAAATTTGGAACACCAGACTGAAGAATTAAGAATTAAGAATTATTATTAACTTAGATAACATCCAAAAATATGAATAGAAAGATTGGTAGATTGATGCAGTTAATTTTCGTTGCATTGCTGGCAACAGGATGCCAGAATGCTGATACGGCGAAGAAACAGGAATTTTCTAAAAAATCGCCGTACTATTTCGATGGACCCATGTCGAGGGAAGTATTGGAAAGGTATCTCGACAAGGCGGTTACGGCAGGTTATTTCCTCGTTCCGGGAACTCCGGAAAACTATCAATTTCCGTATAGAGAGGATGATATTCGTATGCTTGAAAATATCGGGGCAAAATTTATCGGGCGCGCCATTTACCGTTGGGCGGAAGAGAGCAAACTGAACGATCCTGTGTTCCTTAACCATGCCAAAAGGCTTATCGACAGGATGCATGCCTTCGATCCTGAAATAATTTTTCAAGGCTGCTTGTTTGAGCATGTGAGTGCAGATGTGGATAACCTTATAATCCCTGCGTGGGTATTTGAGGCATTTGGCTTACCTGTCGAAAACCGTACTTTCAGGCTTGCCGACATGACCAAAAGGCTCGATCCTGACGTGAGAAGTACGAATATGCCTATGATTAATAATATAGAAACGCAGATGTACTTCTATTATCTTGCGAGGACGTATATTGACATCGGTTGTGAAGCATTCCATTTGGGGTGCGTGGAACTTATCGCCGAAGACGATCCCGAACTTATTGCTTACGAAAAATTCCTGAATATGATTCGTGGTTATGCCAAGGAAAAAGCCCGTCGCCGTTGGATATTGCTTGACGGACATGTACGTAAGGGAGGATTCGTGAAGGATGGCAGGAGTTTACTCGATTTCAACTCATTCCCATTGAGGATAAAAGAAGTTGAAGACGGTGCTCCGTTAGAAGGCAAACTCGAAGCCGGATACTACGATGCCATCTATTGCCGGAGTATGGGAGGCATCTCTCCGAGCGGCTGGTATGCCGAAAGTATGCCTTATTTAGTTGAATTCGATAATTTCGGGATGAGACGCAATCCTCCTGCCGGCGAAGCGGTACTTACCGATCATTTTATTTGGGGATATGACGATATCACTTGGTTTGCTCTGAAATCAGAGGAAGAGCGTAACGCATGGCTGTGGTATGCGTTCGACTGGTTGCGTGAGAATGATCCCAATGGACACCTTCAGATGTGCGTGATCAGGATGATTTCGCACCCCGAATCGGGAAAGACCCTCAGGTCTTATTTCGCCAATACGAAAAGTATTGCGTGTCCTGTTGGTTATTCACAGGAAGAAACCATTAAAGAAATATGGAATACACGGTTGAAATAAACAAATTATTATGAAAACACGCTTATTACCGATTTTCGTAATCGGTATTCTATTAACGGCAGGCCTCTCCGGATGTAAGAAAGAGGTCAAATCACAGGCAATTATCGATGAAGTATTTGCAGAAGAGCTAACTCTCAAAGAATTGGCAAAAGCCAAATCTTTCTCGCGGCAGTTGATTCGTACCTATCCGGGCGGAATCGTATTTGAAGGACTCGCGCCTCATCCGCGCATTACCACTCCGACCACTAAGGCGGCAATTTGGGGCGGCGGACACGAAATAACCCTGAGCCTGTTGAAAACCGACGTTATCGACCGCCGGTATGTCGACAGGGAGCGTTTCACAATGGACGACATCATGCGAGGCGCCTATTCGGAAACCAACAAAGACTTGAACGATATGCCTATGTCCGGTCAGACGCGTCCCAGTTTCTTTGTGCTCGACGAACGAGGAGGCCGATACAACTATGCGGTATGGTCGGAAGTTTATCCTTTTCCCTGCCAAAAACCGGTAGGCCAGATTATCGTAAAAGCCGCCGAATTTGAAGACGTTCCACAACCGGCTGCTGTTCAGCAGATGAAGAACGGTATGACTAATGTAAATGTAGAAAAGGGAAACAAAAAACTCAGTGTGAACTATCTGATGAGCATGAAGCGTAACATCACAGCGCTTGATCTCTCGTATGAAGGCCTTTCGACGCCGGTGTCCTTCCGTATCTATCGAAATCAGGATCAAGGACATCTAAGATACATAAACGCAGATGGCAGTTACAGAAGAGTAGTACAATATATGCCGGCCGATATAAACCAGCCTGTAGAATATTACGATTTCAATGCCGACAAGGATATAAACGGCCCCTTCGAGCCTCCAACCACAGGCGTTGACGGACGTTTCTTTTGGGTGCACCAGATATTCCCCAAAGAAAAAACATTTCCGGATGGTTTCCGCTACGTAATGATGGGCTTGGTTTCCGGCTCCAACGCCGAACTGACTGCGCTCGGGCTGGCAAAGAATCTCGGTACAAAACCCTTGCAATCCGGAAATTCTTATCCTTTGATGGCAAATGCCCCGGGTGTAGCCGTGAATGCCAAACTTCCCTCAACGTCGGGTAATGCAAAGCTCTATGTTGCCGTGTTAACGGTGAACGACACGCCTAACTACATGGAAGAAGCTAAAAAGATGCTATTGGAAGCCGAAAAACTCGGCTTCGATGGACTCGCAGCAGAGAACGAAGCGTGGTACGATGCCCTCTACGAAAAACGGGAGCAAGGACGCGTCCTGATGGGCGCTACTCCGGAAGAACGCAAGCAAGTTGCCGATCTTTTTTTCGAAGAGACATACTTGAGTTGGACTTCAGGTCATATGGGATTCAATAATCCCGATCCGGCCAAGAATGAAGCGACTGCCAGTTATGCCATCTACGATACGGATAGCCAGAACTGGCATTCCCTACCGTGTTATAATGAGGTTTTCTCAGAAGGTAAATTTTTCATGCGCAACCAGTACGAGCCTAAGATGCTTTGGGCTAATTTGCTTACTGTATGGCACGAGACCTTAAAAGAAAAAGCCCGTCTCAAATTCGGTCTTCCGGGTATGTGTTTAGCCCACGGTTACTTGACAGGATTGTCGCCAACTTCGCAGAGCCCTTGGTATGTGGAAAACGGCGTGCTCGACTTCTGCATGGAGGTCCCCGGTCAGGTGATGAAAGTGCTATGGAACTTTTGGGATTATGCAGCCGACGAAGATCTGTTGAAAACAACTGTTTACCCACTGTTGAAAGACCTTGCCATCTTCTATGAAGCCTTCGCCCGTCGTGGATGGGATGGAAAAGTCTTTAATATTGAACCTACCGTTGAAACAGAAAGTTACGGTATATCGTACCAAATGAAATTTACGCGCAACAACTCCGGCGCTCTCACTATATTCCGGAAGATACTCAATTGTGCGATAGAAGCGGCAGAACACCTGAATGTCGACGCCGACCTGATTCCGGGATGGCGTGAAGTAGCCGAAAACTTGGCTCCATATCCCATGTTCAGGGTGAATGGAGGAGAAATACTCGGCGCGAACGAAATGGCTTTCCCGCGTTTTACGAGTGGCGATCATTACATGTATAACGGTTATAACCTTGTAAATATCTCCGATGAGATAAACTTGGATAGTCCCCAAAAACTCAAAGATATGATGACCCGTACAGCCGATGTGCTCATGGCAAACTACAACTTCGACCCGTATATTCTCACAGGCGCATCAGCCGACTATATTCCGGCCCGTTATGCTTACGGCGCTGTCAAGATAGAGAACTATACACAGTTGGCGAAACAGATTGTAAGGGCTTCCGATCAGATTGTAGGTTATCCCGAACGGTTGATGAACAGCCGCTCAGGCCGCATACACCTCTTCCCTGTTGTGCCGGACTGGACGGTAGCGACATTCCGGGGATTTCTCGCTCGCGGAGGATTTGAAGTAAGCGCTACCCGCGACGAGAATGGAGTTCAGGCGGTAGTTGTCAAGGCTCGCCGCAGCATCCCCTTGCAATTGATGAATCCATGGAAAGGAAAACGTCCGGCGGTGACTGACCTTACCACAGGTAAAACGGTCGGTTATACAATGGACAAGTCCAATGGCGAGTGTATTGTATTTGACGCAGAAGCCGGACATACATACAGTTTTGACAGGTAACGGTGTCCAATAATAAGTCAGCATCCTTAATGCTGTTTTTTTAGAGAATATCGTTTTGCGTATCGATATTGTAAGCCGATGAATTAAAAGCCTTCCAGCAAGCCCTCTATCGCTTGATTCAGCTTGTCGAACCGGAAACCGGCGATGATTTCGGTTTTGAGTTTTTCAATCCGGTCGTTGCAAAGATTTCCAAGACTGCCCTCGTGGGTATGGTTCAGTTTTTTGTCTGCAATAAAATTTCCCGCTTCTATTTCCACTCCGATTTGCTTGTACGCTTCGCGGAACGGAACGCCTTTCAAGACCAATTCGTTCACTTTCTCTACGCTGAACAACAACGAGTATTTATCGTCTTCCAAAATATGCTCATTGACCTCTAAGGATTGCATCATCAATGCAATCAGATGGATGCAATCGGATAATTCGTTGAAAGCCGGAAGAAAAATTTCTTTGGTAATTTGTAAATCCCGAAAATAACCGGAAGGTAAATTATTGGTAATTAAAGTAATTTGTTGAGGAATGCTTTGAATTTGATTACATTTAGCCCTGCTTAATTCAAACACATCCGGGTTTTTCTTATGAGGCATAATGCTCGAACCGGTAGTAAATTCGTCGGGAAGCCGGATAAATCCGAAGTTCTGACTGTTGAACAAACAGGCGTCATAAGCTAATTTCGACAGGGTAGCGGCGATTCCCGCCAAAGCAAATCCCACGGTGCGCTCCAATTTTCCCCGTCCCATTTGGGCATAGACCACATTGTAATTCATCGAATCAAAACCCAACAAATCGGTAGTCATCTGCCGGTCCAGAGGGAAAGAGGAGCCATAGCCTGCCGCCGATCCCAAGGGGTTGCGGTTACAGATTTTATAAGCAGATAATAACAACTGCAAATCGTCGGTCAAACTTTCGGCGTATGCGCCAAACCAAAGTCCGAAAGAAGAGGGCATCGCTATCTGCAAATGGGTATAACCCGGCATTAAAACCGATTTGTATTTATTACTTTGACTGATAAGAATATCTATCAATCCCGAAACGGATTTAACCAAATGCTGAATGGCTTCACGCGTGAAAAGTTTCAAATCGAGCAAGACCTGATCGTTACGCGAACGGCCGCTGTGTATTTTTTTTCCCGTATCACCTAATTTTCGAGTCAATAAGAGTTCTACCTGCGAATGAACATCTTCCACGCCTTCTTCTATTACGAATTGTCCCGATTCAATGTTTGCATAGATAGAACGGAGTTCGGTAAGCAGTTGTCGAAGTTCATCGGAAGTCAGCAAACCGATACTTTCAAGCATTTTGCTGTGGGCAATGGAACCCAGCACGTCGGCTTTCGCCAAATACAAATCCATTTCACGGTCTTTACCGATTGTAAACCGTTCGACTTCTTTATCAATTTCAATATTTTTATGCCAAAGTTTCATACATTTTTTACTATTTGTCATTGCGGGCCTGACCCGCAATCCCCGTTGTTGTTTTGCGCGCTTGTTTCATAAGGTATAGATGCTAAAATATCTGCAATTTGATTGATTCCTTCCTGAAGAGGCTTGGATATCATCGGTTTGAGAAACGGATTCAGTTCGGCTTTGATTGTAAGCCGCATCTTTGTTTCCTGTTCGCCCGTTTCTTTGAGTTGAATCCACATTTTTACGTCCACCGGCGATGGGTCGGCGGATAATTTAATAGTCTTGTGCGGCTCACGATTAATAATAGAAAAACGAACTTTACCCACCGGTTGAATCGAAAAAGAGCAAAAATCGGTATCAAAAATAAAGTCTTCTATTTTGTCGGACGGAATACGATCTTTCAGTCTTTCGAGATTATTCAAATCAGAAAGCGTCTCAAAAATAATTTGATTTCCGTAAGGAATCGTTTTAATTTCACTAATAAATTCAGTCATAATTTAGAAATTCAATTATTTAGGATTCCAATGCGCGGGGTCTTTTCGCCATTCTTGCAGTGTTTTAATTTCCGATTCGTCGATATAGTCAGTCCTTAACGCTTCATCTAAAATCGCATCGTAATTACAAAGCGCAATCAATTTGACCTTTGCTTCTTTGAATTGTTCTTCAGAGAGAGAAAATCCGTAAGTAAAAATGGCAAGCATACCAATCACATCACAACCTGCGTTGCGAACGGCTTCTACCGCTTTCAGACTGCTCCCGCCAGTAGAAATTAAATCTTCAATAATAACAACTTTAGACTTTGGCTTTAAATCGCCTTCGATTAAATTTTCCAATCCGTGACCTTTCGGCGCTGAACGAATATATACAAAAGGTAAATTCAATTCTTCCGCTACCATAGCGCCTTGAGCGATAGCCCCCGTAGCAACACCGGCAACCGTTGTTACATTCTCAAAATTTTCTATAATCGTACGAGCCAATTCCAATTTGATAAAATTACGCAGGGAAGGATAAGACAAGGTTTTTCTGTTATCACAATAAATCGGCGATTTCCAACCCGAAGCCCAGGTAAACGGATTTGCGGGTTGTAATTTAACTGCCTTGATTTTAAGTAGTTTATTTGCTAAAAGTTTTTCTAATGTATCCATTGAGGGTATGATAAATTGATGAAACGATAAATTGATAAAATGTATTTCAATTTTCGAATAGCAAAAGTAATCATATTTAATGGAAATTTTACATTGCTTGGATATATATTTAAAGAAAATGAACTAAGTGATCGCTAAAGTCAAAATACTAATCTTCACTCCTTGTGATTTTAACAAACTTTGAACAACGGCTTCCAATGTTGAACCGGTTGTCAGAACGTCATCAACCAGCAAAATATGTTTTTTCTTAAATAATTCCGAATCCCTGAGATTGAATAAATACCGGGTATTCTTCCACCGATCGAATATTCCTTTATTAGTTTGACTCGTATTTGCCTTTTCTCTGAAAACATTGTTTGTTTCCAACGGAATCTTGGTTATTGAGGCGATTCCTTCGGCAATTTTTTCAGCCTGATTAAACCCGCGCTTCTTTTCTTTCGAACGGTGGAGCGGAACCGGCACTACGCAGTCGATTCCTTGAAAAAATCCGCTCGATATCATGTCTTTCGCAATAAAACTTCCAATCCATTCACCTAAATTCGGGTTGCCCTTGTATTTGATTCCGGCAATCAATTTTTGGGCAATTCCGCCTTTGTTGTAATAAAAATAGGAAGAGGCTTTTACCAAAGACACTTTCCCTGCAAGACGTTCGATCGCCTGATTTTCAGGGATTAAATGATAATTTGTTCTCGGTAGTTTAAGAAAACAGGCAAAACAGAAAAACCTTTCGTCTTCCATTAACGGTTCTCCACAAATAACACAGAGGTCGGGATAAAGGAGCGAAATGAGATTCGCGAAGAAAATTTGAAATTTTGTCATAATTGCTAAGGCATTATTTGGTTATTTTACGCCTCAAAGGTAAAATAAATTTTTGAATAACACATAGAAATTTTTCTAAAAATACGTTTTATTATCTTATTTTTTATTAAATCTTTATAATAAGGGAGTAAAAGTTATAACATATTTATATCTTTGCCGTTTGATAAAAAAACAGTTTAACATACATAAATGAAACGAGCATGTAGAACTGCAATGACATGATTGTAAAAAATAAAAACATACCAATGAATAAAAGTATTACTATTCTCTTACTATGCCTTATTACAGGGATTTCCGCCTCCAAAGCTCAAGATGCCGTGATAAATACATTGAAGACGGAATTGAATCGTAATTTTTCCGTTTTGAAAGACCAACCGATTCCAGCCTATTATATTTATCTGCGATTAGATGAGATTCAGACCATTAACTGTATGGGAAGAATGGGACGCCTGCAAATAGCTCCCCGTTCGGGTTCACCAACCCATGTCTTATCCGCCTGTTTGCGGGTTGGCGACAGAAATTTGGATAACTCACATGAAATCAGAGGTTCGGGTTACGGAAGTTATCAAGATGTGCGTGTCGCGACGGAACAGGTTCCATTCGATAACAACCCCAATGTATTGAGAAATGCTATATGGTTGCAATTAGATGAGTTGTATAGACAAGATGTTCAAATTTACGAGCAAATCAAAACAAATATATCTTTACGTGTAGAAAAAGAAGATAAATCGCCCGATTTCTCTGTTGAAAAGGCAGATACCTATTATGAAGCGCCTATCGTTTGGGGAGATTTGCATATTCAACCTGCGGTTTGGGAAGAAAAAGTTCGTAACTATTCCGCTGTTTTCAACAATAATCCGGATATAAACAATGGGTCGGCTTATTTGTCGGCAATGCTTATCCGAAAAATTTTTGTCGATACGGAAGGACGGGAAATTGCGCAGAATACGGTTTCTTTTCAATTGATATTGACGGCTGACGCTTTTGCAGACGATGGAATGAGTTTACCGTTAACAAAATCATGGACTGCCTTTTCATTGAATGAACTTCCTTCCGATGATGAAGTAATACAAACGGCGAAAGACATGAGTAAGATGCTTTCCGACTTAAAGAAAGCGCCTGTAGTAGAATCTTTCACGGGACCTGCTATTCTTTCTCCTGCGGCTGCCGGCGTATTTTTTCATGAAATCTTCGGACACCGCGTAGAAGGGTCGAGGTTGAAACAAGAATCGGATGCACAAACATTTAAAAAGAAAATAGGCGAACAGGTTTTGCCTAAACATCTCTCCGTTAGTTTTGACCCATCGGTTAAATATTACCAGAAAACGCCTTTGACCGGCAATTATAAATACGATGATGAAGGCATCCGGGGACAACGGGTGGAAGTGATACAAAAAGGCATTTTGAGAAATTTTCTGATGAGCAGAACGCCTATTCAGGGGTTTGAACATTCGAACGGACATGGCCGTGCACAAATAGGGGCAGCGCCCATTTCCCGTCAATCCAACTTATTGGTTGAAAGTACACAAAAGTTCTCTCATGAAGAATTAATCAAACGCTTACGCAAAGAAGCCAAGGCGCAGAAGAAAGAGTATGCCTACTATTTCAAAGAAGTTGCCGGCGGTTTTACCAATACCAATCGTTATTCGCCCAATGTGTTCAATGTTACGCCATTGGTTGTATATCGCATTTACACCGACGGGCGTCCCGATGAGTTGGTGCGGGGAGTTAGTCTTGTTGGAACTCCTTTAGCAATGTTTTCTCAGATAGAAGCTTGCGGAAACGAATATGCGGTTTTCAACGGAACTTGCGGCGCCGAATCCGGTCCGATTCCGGTGGCTTGCGTTTCGCCGGCTTTATTTGTCAAACAGATAGAAACGCAAAAAAAGCCGAAAAGTCAATCTCAACCACCTTACCTGCCTAAACCGGAAAAAACGGGAAGTGTCGCCGGAAACGATGTTATTGCCGAATCGATTCGAAAAGAAGTTGATCGTGCATTTCAGGGATTTGGCAAACAGCAAATGCAGGCGCCATTTTTCATCTCATATACTTTGAGCGATACCAAGCAACTAATGATTTCAGCTTCCGGCGGAAGTCTTTTATCCTCGGAAATATATCCGTATCGTACAGGAGGCGTCCGCTTATTGATGGGTGATTATCAATGTACCGATGAAAATTTTACCGGAAAGGGAGTCGGATCCTACGGTTATGATGGAACGCCTTGCCTGGATAATAATGAAGAAGGAATACGGTTTACCCTTTGGCGTGATTTGGATGCGATTTATAAAAGCGCCCGCGAAACCTACGAGCAAAAACTTGCGGCTATCAAGCAGTTGAATATTCCCGCTAAGGAATTGGAATTGCCCGACTGGGACCAAACGCCAAGGATAGTTATGAACGATATTCCATTCCCCGAAGTCAATCTTAACCCTAAGATGTATGAAGAATATGTCAAAGCGGCTTCATCTGTTTTCAATGAATACAAAGATATTTTGAAATCTATTGTCACTTTGGATATATATTCTTCGACCATTTATTTTTACAATACCGAAAAATCCGAATTTAGATTGCCGTTTGTGTTTGCTTCTTTACGAGCTGTTGCGATGGCGAAAACGGAAGAGGGGGAAGACCTTCAGGCGGATTTTGATATTACCATAGGGCATCCCGATGATTTACCTGCAATTGCCGATTTAAAAAGACAATGCAGGAAACTGGCGGAAAAACTACAGGAAGAAATTCGTGCGCTTAAATTGGAGGAAGCTTATGCTGGTCCTGTTTTATTTGAAGACTTAGCAGTCGTTCGTACATTTTATTCTAACTTCTTTTATGGCGAAAACTCTTTGATTGCCGAGCGGAAACCGTTTTCGGCAGAAGGTTTTTCTTATGGTGGAAACCGTTTGGAAGAAATGATTGACAAACGAATTACTGCAAAAGAAATCACCGTTGAGGACATGACGGGAACGTCCGAATACGGAGACCTTAAATTGCTTGGTTATACACCCATAGATGCCCAAGCGGTGGCGCCTTCCGCCCAATTGACTTTGATTGAGGAAGGTATATTGAAAACCCTGTTAAACGACCGTGTGCCGACGGCAAAAGTTCCCCATTCTACCGGACACTCTTTGTTCACTGCCGGCGGAGGCGCATTCACGAATACCGGTGTAGTCCGTATGAGCGATACGCGAATGAAAACCAAGGAAGAACTTCGCAACGAACTTTTCCGCTTGGCAAAGGCGGAGGGTTACAAATATGCCTATATTGTCAGAAACATCGCAGGTTCAATGCCATTAGAACTTTACAAGGTTAATATTGCCGACGGAACAGAAGAACGGGTTCGATCGGCAGTTTTTACCGACCTGGATTTTCAATCATTTAAAAGAATCAGCGCAGTTTCCGACAAAGAAACGATTCACAACGGAATGGTTGGTAATCTGGTATCGATAATCGTGCCGGATGCCGTATTATTCGAAGAACTGCAAATTCAAAGCAACCGTTTGGATAACTACCGTAAACCGCCGTTGGTAGGGCAAGAGGGTAGGTGAGGCTCACCCATTTAAAATCAAAAATTTACCAAAGGATTCTTTCGCTTTTCCGGATTTTAACGATTCGCCTGCTATGGCAATGCAGGAATTAAAATCCAAGTGCGGCTCAATGGTTTGAATAGCCGCCGCTGCGTTGACAATTACCACGTTCTTTTGTGACTCCGTTGCCGTGTTATTCAAAATCCGGTCAAATATCAGGGCGGCTTCAGCAGGCGTATTTCCACCGAATAATTCTTCAGGATTCGCCCGCTTCAAGCCCAGCGTTTCCGGTTCAAGCATCCATTCCCCGCTTAAATTAATCATTTTAAATGTATCCGTCAGGGATATTTCATCATATCCGTCTAAGCTGTGCACAATCGAAAACCGGCAATCGCTTTGTTGATAGATGTAATGATACAACCGCAGCATTTTCAAGTCGTAAACACCCAGAACCTGACGCTTGGGAATCAAAGGATTGACCAATGGACCCAGTATATTAAAAAAAGTGCGTACCGCCAGTGCTTTGCGAATAGGCGCAACGGTTTTCAACGCGGGATTAAACAAGGGTGCGTGGAGATAGGCTATATTTGCCGCATCCAAAGATTTTTTATGGGTATCCAAATCTTTTGAAAATTTGACGCCGTGTTCTTCCATCACGTTGGAAGCGCCGCTGACCGAACTTGCTCCGTAATTACCGTGTTTGACCACCTTGTATCCTGCTCCGGCGGTTACGAAACAGGCAAGCGTAGAAATATTAAACGTGTTTTTACCATCTCCACCCGTACCGACAATATCAATCGGATCATACGCCTGCAAGTCGTCCATATTGATACGCATTTCCAACAGAGCTTCCCTGAATCCAAGTATTTCTTCTACACTGATGCTTCGCATAAAATATACGGTGATGAACGCCGCAATCTGGCTCTCGTTGTATTTACCTTCCGTCATTTCCGTTAAAACGGTTTTTGCCTCGTCACGAGTCAAATATTGATGCTCGAACATTCGATTCAAAACTTCTTTTATGTATTTGTTATTCATATATATTTGTTTTATAATTATGTCATTGCGGGCGGAGCGAAGCAATCCACCCCACCCCTAACCCCTCCCCACAAGGGAGGGAAACTGGATTGCTTCGGGCTATCGCCCTCGCAATGACGATTATTGTCTTAATTAATTATTTTCTCCGCTTCATCAATGGCTTTTTTCAATGCGCCGAGTTTATTATTCACTTCCTGTAATTCGGATACTTCGTTGGATTGGGAGATGACGCCTGCTCCCGCCTGATAGTACAACACATTATTCTTACTGACAAACGAACGAATGGTAATCGCCTGTGTCAGGTTGCCGTTCAAACCGATATAACCGATACAGCCTCCGTAGGCTTCGCGGCAATGGGGTTCAATGTCGCGAATCAACTCCATGGCGCGCACTTTGGGCTCTCCGGAAACCGTCCCTGCAGGAAATGTATCAGCAAATATTTTAATGGAATTACTTCCTTTGGGAACATCGCCAATCACGCGTGAAACCAAATGAATAACATGTGAATAAAAATATACCTCCTTGTAAAATTCCAAACGCACATTTTTGACGTTTTTACTTAAATCGTTCCGGGCTAAATCGACCAGCATCGCATGTTCGGCATTTTCCTTTGAGTCTTTTAGTAAATCCTGCGCCAATTGTTTATCCTTCCCGTTGTCGCCGGTTCTTGGGAAAGTGCCTGCAATCGGGTCGATATATGCTTTTCCGTTTGAAATGCCGCAATGGGTTTCGGGACTTGAACCGAAAATCCGGAAAGAACCAAAATCAAAATAAAACAGATAAGGCGAGGGATTGATGGAGCGTAAAGCACGGTAAACTTTGAAATCGTCGCCGGAAAAGGCTTGCGAAAAGCGACGGGAGAGTACGATTTGGAGAACTTCGCCTTGCTTGCAATGCGCTATCCCTTGTCTCACCATTGCCCGGTAGTCCTCGTCGCTAATCATTGCTACTTCTTCACCGTTTATCTTAAAATTATACGAAGCAAAATTTCGGTTATCAAGCAATGCCAGCACCTCATCGATCCGGCTTTCTTCACCTTCCAAGCGGTTTTCGATAATCGTCATTTCATTTTTAAAATGATTGATTACAAGGATATAACGATAAAAAATATAAATTATATCCGGAACCATAATCCTACCGGTATTAGAAACAGATCGATACGGGTTTATGTTTTCAAAATACCTGACCGCATCGTAGGAAACATATCCGAAAAGACCGTTGAACTCCCCGGCATTTTCATCTACTTCGAGCAACCGGATAAATTGATCCAGCAACTGAGGAACTGATACTGCTGTATCTACGCTTTTTTCCTCCGAACGTCCATCGGGATAATTCAATCGAACCTTGCCTGAGTTTACTTCAAAACGAGCCATCGGATTGAATCCTATCATCGAAACCGAATTTTCATTTCCATGAAAATCCGAACTTTCCAACAGAGCCGATTCGGGATAAACATCCCTCACTTTTAAATAGATGCTTACCGGCGTCTGTACGTCTGCTAAAACTTTTTTTGTTTGTGTTATCATATAAAAATAGTTATGAATTATTTTTGTCATTGCGGGCTTGACCCGCAATCCCCTGATAATAAATTGTGATTTTTCAGGGGATCCCGCGTCAAGCGCGGGATGACAGATTATACGTTTCCATGTCTTTATCGCCGCGCCCCGACAGGCAAAGCACCAGAATATCGTCCGGCTTAAATGACTTTTTACCGAATACGCCCAAGGCATGCGCCGATTCCAATGCCGGAATGATTCCTTCCAAGCGGGTCAATTCCATTGCAGCTTCCAACGCCCTGTTATCGTCTATCGCCAACACTTCCGACCGCCCTGTTCTTGCTAAGTGGGCGTGCATGGGTCCTATTCCCGGATAATCCAAACCCGCAGAAATGGAATAAGGCTCTACGATTTGTCCGTCATCGGTCTGCATAAGCAAGGTTTTAGCGCCATGAATAATACCTGTTGTTCCCAAATGGATAGTGGCCGCCGATTCGCCGGAATCAATACCTTTTCCTGCCGCCTCGGCTAAAACGATTCTCACGCGCATATCATTGATATATTCATAAATCGTCCCTGCCGCATTGCTTCCTCCCCCCACGCAGGCGAGCAGATAATCGGGATAATCGCGGTTTTCTTTTTCCTGCAACTGTTTTTTTATTTCTTTGCTGATGACCGATTGTAGGCGGGCAACCATATCCGGATAAGGATGCGGTCCTACTGTCGAACCGATGATATAAAACGTATCGGCAGGATTGCAGCACCAGTCGCGAATGGCTTCATTGGTAGCATCTTTCAAAGTCTTGTTTCCGCTCGTAACCGGAACGACTTTAGCGCCCAGCATCTCCATCTTACGAACATTCAAGTTTTGGCGTCCCACATCGGTTGCCCCCATGTACACCACACACTCCATATTCATCAATGCACAGACAGTAGCGGTCGCCACTCCATGTTGACCGGCCCCTGTTTCGGCGATAATCCGGGTTTTATTCATCCGACGCGCCAACAATATTTGTCCAAGAGCATTGTTGATTTTATGCGAACCGGTATGATTCAAATCTTCCCGTTTCAAATAAATCTTGCATCCGTATTTTTCCGACAAACGTTTTGCATGGTAAAGCGGCGATGGTCGTCCGGCATAATCGGTCAGCAAGGTTTGAAATTCCTTTTGAAATGCAGGATCATCGAGAATTTCCCTGTACGCTGTTTTCAAAGATTCTACATTTGCATACAAAATTTCGGGAATGTATGCGCCTCCGAATTCGCCGTAATAACCGGCTTCGTCTATGGAAAAGGTGACGGGTGACGGGTGACGGGTGACGGGTGTTTCTGTTTTTTTTGTTTTCATCTCTTTTATCATTTTATTAATTTATTAATAATAAAAAAAGCCTGTTGTGAGTTACAACAGGCTTTTTTTACGCAATAATGCATACACAGGGGGCTAACTCACTCTCGGATTAAGAATAAGCGCCACCAACCGTAAACATTACTAAAATTTATCATATATGTATATCAATACTTTTTTTACATTAATCGCGGGCAAAGGTAGAAACATTTTTTTAATATACAACAAAAATAAATAAAATTTTTCAATGAACACAAATAATTCACAATTCATCATTCATAATTAAAAAAAAGTTGTACCTTTGCCCGCGAAATTTGGAAGACCGATTTTTAAGTTGTCTTCCGGTTCGCTCGGATGGTGGAATGGTAGACACGCAAGACTTAAAATCTTGTGACCATAACGGTTGTGCGGGTTCAAGTCCCGCTCCGAGTACAGATAACAGCCTGTTAATCAATCGACTAACAGGCTGTTTTAATTCTTCAAAGTGTACCATTATTTCTTTTTATAAAAAAACCAAAACAAAATCGCCGACGAAACCATATACGAACTTGCGTTTACAATACAGGCCCCCGGTATTTTCAAAGATGGAATAAGCATAACCGATAAAACAACAGTAACCAGCACTCCGATAGCCGATTTCAAAATTAAAATTTTAGTTTTACCAAGGGCTGAAAAATAATTTCCATAAACGTTCGATACGGCAATCGCCAATATCCCCGGTGAAAGTAACAAAACGACCTGCTTTACTCCTCCAAACCCTTCTCCAAAAACGTATGAAAAAAGTTGTTCAGGCAAACATAAAATGACCGCCAAGCAGAGTAAAGAAATATAAAAACTGTATTTGGCGGTAATCTTAGTTTCTTTTCTTGAATCTTCCGTATCGCCTTGTTTAACAACATTCGAGTAAAGTACCAGCGAGATACTGCGTCCCACAATCCAAATGGCTTCCGATAGCGTTACTCCAACCGAAAAAACACCCAAAGAAGCCATTCCTAAAAAGTAACTCAAAAAATAGAAACTCAACCGGTAGTTAAAAAATTGCAGAAAACTGCTCAATTCAATTTGCCAACCATACAAAAAAACATCTTTTATCACCGGTTTATCCAAGCGAATTAAAGTTTTTTCGTGCGTTTTTCCGGTTAATATTTTACAGACAATAAAGACCAAAGCATACGAGGCAATCATTCCATAGAAATAAGCGAAACAGGATTTATCTACAAAATAATATAACAACAATATGGCGCACACTTGAAAAACCGGCTGAATGACTGTGATTATATTGTAATATTTAATTTGTTGATTTCCAATAAATACAGACGAATGAAATGCTGTAAAACCAACCAAAACAGCCACGATAAACAAAAGGATTGCCGGCGTGGAATGATCGTAGATACGAAATACTATCCCCGAAATCACAGCTATAACGAAAACCCATACATAAGCCGATAAAGTCAATTTAGAAAGACCGTATTTCGAGAAATGATAGGAAACACTACTGCCGGTGAAGATATTGGTAACACTTGTTATTAAGCCTAAATTAGCCATAAACAAGGCAATCAAACCGCGTCCTTCTGTGCCCCACAGCCGAGTCGAAAGTACCACAATCACAAAATTCAGCAGCAAGATTATCGATTTACCCGCTATGGTTTGTATAATGCCGGTTTTTAGATTGATAACGCTCATAATTCGGAAATTAATTGTATCAATCGATGCTTGATGTTATTCCAGTTGTATTTATTGTGCGCTAATTGTTCCGCATTTTCACAATGATTTTTATAGTGTTCACTGTCCGTTAAATAATTGGATATACATTCACATACCTTATTTAAATCGTTCGGATTCACCAAATAAGCCATTTGCTCCATTTCGGGAACACTATGGCGTATTGCTTTCAAATTCGTATATATCACAGGGCGTCCACAAGCCATATAATAAAATAACTTGATGGGCAGACAGCGTGTATTTTCAAAATCATTCACCCGAAGGTCAAAAAACAAATCATATTTCCCGATTTCTTTGCAAAAATCCATAAATGGCATCAATCCTCGCCTGTGAATCTTCAAATTTTGAGGCATATTTTCCGAAAACGGATAATCTTCGGTTCCGCTTACCACAGTTAGAATGAATTTGGTTTCGGGATGATTATTAGCTGTTTGTATGGAAGCATTTATGACCTTGTCGAAACCCTTATCATCGGTTAAAGGTCCGGAATAAAATAAATTACACGCCTCACGAATGTTTTTCTGAGGATAAATCTTTATCCGGTCAATGTTCGCATAATATGAAAGGTAAATATATTTTTTCCAAAAAAAGAAAAAACGGAACGGTTTCGCTTTATGGTACTCTCCAAAAATAAATGCATCGGTAAACCAAGCAGTGTACCAAGAAAGCCCAATAAGCAACTTTGCTTTTATTACTTTCTTGAGGAAAGGAAGTCCATTCAAATTCTTTTTAGATGGATACCATTCTGTTATATCGTAAATAATCCGTATTTTCCTGCGCGATTTTTTGTATTTCTTCGCAGCTAAAATTGCTATCGGATTGTCGCAAATAATTACGTCAGGATTATCGTTCAATAAGCATTCTTGCAATTTTTCGAGAAGGCGTTTTTTGGAAAGTCCTTTCGATTCAAAGCATTGCGTATTGGGCAATTCACAATCACCGGTTAAAGTCGATATTACAGAAACCTCATGTCCTGCCTCTTTCAGTGTTTCGGCAAGTTGATAATAAACCCTGTCGTCTGTTGGGTAGTGAGCAACCAAGACAAAGGCTATCTTCATCTTCGATTAACGTTCTATTAATTTTCTAATCTGTAGCTAACAAAAGCGAAACGTTTGCTATCGGGAGCCCACGAATTTACGTTGATAGTCCCCTGCCCTCCAAAAAGTTTAACCAAAGTCTTAGGTTCTCCGCCTTCAGCAGGCATAATACGAAGTTCCACATTTTTATTGGCTAAATGCTCGTTGGGCTTTAAGTCGCCTTTGTTATAGGTAATGAAAACCACTTGTTTTCCGTCGGGAGATACGTGGGGAAACCATGAATTGCGGGTTTCGTCGAAAGTCATTTGTGTTTGTTCCGATCCATCGGCTTTCATTCTCCATACTTGCATTAATCCTGTACGTACCGAATTAAACCAAATGTGCTTGCCGTCCGGCGAATATTCGGGACCATCATCCAAATCCTCAGCGGTCGTCAAACGGATTTCTTCTCCGCCTTCAAAGGGTATGACATATACATCATAATTTCCTCTTCTTTCCGCACAATAAGCCAAGTATTTATTATCGGGACTGATGCCATGAAGGTAACTTGGCGCGACGGGAGTGATAAGCCGCGGTGTTCCTCCGGTGAAAGGTAAAGTGTAGATTCTGGAGCCTCCTCCTTCTACCGGACTGTGGCTTATGACTAAATATTTACCATCGGCGCTGACCACATGATCGTTGTTGCAACGGGTAGCAAAACCGGTATTGATTTGTTGGGGTTCTTCCGGATTTTCCGGAGTTATTTTATAGATTCTTCCACCACTGTTATATACCAACCATTTCCCGTCAGGTGTCCAGTTAGGCGCTTCTATCAGATAAGGAAACTCTTTTACTACCGTTCTTTTGCCGGTTGATACATCCAATATTTCCAATATACTGGTCAATTTTGGTTGTCTTGGGGATAGTGATTGTAATTGAACATCTGAAAAATAGGCTTTTTCCAGCACATCGGCATCATGCGAACAGACAAAAATTCCAACATAACAGCTTTCGGACAGGTTTAATTCAATCTCTCCGGCAGAAGTGTTCGAAAATCCGTCTTTTGCCACTTTCATTATTATCCTGTTTCCCCGTCGTTCCATTGTGAGATGGTCTGCACCCCTACTCCCTGCAACAACTTCCTTTGTTTCACCGCCGGTTGTAGTACGATATTGAAGTGAAGTCAGTCCATCGCCATGTACGGCAATATCGGCATATTTTGACTCACCTGTAAGTGATTCTCGAACAATTACGCCTATTTTTCGATGGGCGTTCACTCCTTTTCCTTCAAAAGCGATTTTAGTAGAAATCGAAAAATCACCGTTCATCTTCTTCCAAGCCATAATAAATTCATCGCTGTTAAGCCACATATTGGTTCCTGCACCTGTGAGTGTATAAACTTTTGTCACCGGATTATATTCGAAACTTCCTTTTAATTTAGGATTTCCGATATCCCCCGAACCTTCAAACAAACCACCTCCACCTTGTTGGGCAAATGCGTTTACAAACATCATAGATGCAACAAGCATCATCGTCGCTTTCATACTTTTTGATATTGATTTCATTATATTATATTTTATATTAACAATCATATTTTGTAAATCAAAACGGTAGCGTAAACGGCAATTCCTTCTTCACGACCCACATATCCCATTTTTTCGGAAGTTGTCGCTTTAATGGAAATAGCATCGGGTGCAACTCTCATCGTTTCGGATAAGCAGGTTTTCATTGAAGGAATGTGTGGGTTCAGTCGAGGCGCCTCCGCACAAACGGTTATATCGGCATTTCCTAACTCGTAGGATTGAGAACGCAATAATTCCATTGTTTTTTTCAATAAAATCTTACTGTCGATATTATTATAAACCTCATCACTATCAGGAAAATGAAATCCGATGTCCCGCAAATCGGCAGCTCCCAGCAAGGCATCGCAAAGTGCATGAATTAAAGCATCGGCATCGGAATGTCCCAACAATCCTCTTTCGTGCTGAATTTGAATTCCACCCAACCATAACTCCCGTCCCTCTGCGAAACGATGTACGTCGAAACCCATGCCAACCCTGATTGCCTGCATGATTTATCTCCCTAAGTTTCTTATACCATCCATATCAAAACTAAGCGAAAAACGAAGCGTTTGATCCAAGGGGTTAGACGGAACTGTGGAAATCAGATAAGCAACATCCAACTGGAAAGCCGTTAATTTGAAACCGGCGCCTACCGAAAAATATTGCCGGTTTCCTTTGGAGGGATGTTCATAAAAATATCCCCCGCGTATAAAAAACTGGTTTTGATAAGCATATTCAGCTCCTGCCGACCACATGATTTCTCTGAATTTTTCCTTTGCTCCACCCGGAGCATCTGAGAAAGACTTGAAAATGCCGGAAATGGGCGAAATGGCAAAATACTCTCTTAGAGCAGTTTGTTTTTCTTCAGCATTCATACCTTGTGTATCCGGAGGGGTTGGTATCATATATTTATTTACGTCAAAATTAAATGCAATTGTGTTATAATCATCCATTGGAAAAAGTAAAGAAGCACCCAACTTTAATTTGGTAGGTAAAAAGTTACTGGTATTGCCTTCATCGTATGAAATTTTGCTGCCGATATTGGAAGCGCTTATCCCCAGTCCCAACAAAGATTCACTGTTTCCAAGCATCAGGTATTTGTTGTAATAAGCGGCTATGTCCACTGCCCAAGCCGAACCGGGGTATAGTTCTTCCACTCCGCCTCCCAAGTCGGAATAGATAAAACGCAAACATGAACCAATAGAAAATGATTCCGAAGTTTTAAGCGAATATCCGACATCAACTGCCATTTCATAAGGATTTATCGCTTGAATGGGACGACCATCCCAGTCCGTCATATTAATACTGCCCAAAGAAAAATAACGCAGAGAAGCGCCTATAGCCTGTCGATCGGTATCACCCAGTTTATAATATCCGGAAAGGTAAACCAAGTCTATGTCATCAACCAAACGTTTCAGCCAAGGCGTATAAGTTAAGCCAATTCCCGCTTTACTGTATGCAAACGCATATTTGGCAGGATTCCAATATTGAGAATAAATATCCGGCTCGGTAGCAGCGCCTACATCTCCCATGCCTCCTCCTCTCGCATCCGGTGCAATGGTCAGTGAAGGAACACCAACGGTTAAGGGATTAAAATCGCTTTTGCCATCATCTGTTTGTGCCTGAATGGTTAGCGTTATGTAAACGAATAAAAAAAATGTTATAAAAATTTTTAACTTGTTCATTGATTTATTTTTTTGATCGGAGTTAGTGATAAATTTTCAAATCTCTTCAATAACTCATTGTAATAAACTGTATTTTTCTGCTTTTTATTGTCCCAACACTATAATTTTTTTCGCTTGAGTTGCTTCTCTGCTATTTGCCGTGCGAATAACAGCCCGATATATATAGATTCCGGGTTGCACTCTATTCCCTGCGTTATTGACTAAGTTCCACTGAATTGGAGGATATTGTCCCATATATCCCGAAGAACCTTTTTCAGAGTGAATCCATACCGTTCGACCGGTTAAATCATAGACTCCAATTTCGACATCCAGCACCGTTTCCGGTAGATTATTATTAAATCTAAAAAATGTATGGGTACGAGCCGGATTTTCGTAGGCAATCAAATCCCAAATAACCGGTTTGTATCCTTTTACCACTGTAAAATACAGGGAATCAACCGTTGAGTTGTTTAGTATATTCCATACCCTAAACGTCAAACTGTGATCGCCTGCCGGTAATTCCGGAATAGAGAATCCAACAGTTCCCTGTGTTACATCTATGGATTCATAATATTTATTCAGTGAGTAAGTCCAAGCCGGATTGTTATCAATAGTGAGTAATATATCATGCCCCAATCCGCTTCCTGCCAAGTTGATGCCATTCTCGTCACTGACTTTTGCATAGAAGAAAGGGGTTTCATTAACAGAGCCGCCGTTTTTGAAATCTTCGGAATTTAAAAACATCGCTAATATTTCGGGGCCTTCGCCATCGTCACCTATAGCACTGGTTCCGGCTAAGTTGTATTGAAGGAAACTACCGGATGCATCTTTCTTTATCGACGTGTCATAAGCATACATGCTTATTTTTCCGTTTGTTTGCGAATAAGATATATCGAGCGGAACATTGAAAGTAAAATTAAAAGCGCCATTTTTCACTTCGGTATTCCCGAAATAAATCGTACCGGGGTAAGTCGTGAATGAAAAACGACTTCCATCGGAAGCAACACTTACGGATTCAACGGTTTTTTTGCTGTCGAAAATACTTGCCTGTAAAGTTCCTGTAAAATTATCCACAAGATTCCCTGCTTCATCGGTAACTACTCCGGATATGGAAACTTTATCCAAGGCTTTCAAAGTAATCAGATCACTTTCCGGCACAGCATTTCCATTAATCGTTTCCAAACGGACATTCCATTCGGGATAATTTAATACCAAAGCCGGATCTCCTAAGAGTACATAATTTAACTTGTTCGCATCTGCACCCAATCGATTCTTACTTAATCTCAAAATATCTCCCAGTCGAAGGTAATTTCCATTTTCTTTCTTAAAAAGAAACCGAATCAATTGGTTATTGATGTCGGAATTTTGTTGTGAACTAACGACACGACTGGTGGTGAACAGCGCGATTGCTCCGCTATTTTTGTTTAGGAATGCCGTTTCTCCTCCGGAAGTATCAAAACCATCGAACCATCCGAAATCACAAGTTGCTGTAATCCAAAGTGGTAAATGTTCGAAATTCATTTGCCGCACATCCGATATATTCAATAATCCTTCTGCTGTCCAACTGGTAGTACTCCCGTGACCGGTGTAGTTCAAAAGGAAACAGCCCTCTTTTAAATCATCAAACATGCCCTTTCGTGCATCCTGAGCGGTAGGTTTTCCATTTACATCTATTAATCTGTAAGCATCAATATAGTATTTAGACAACATATACTCCGGATGGTTTTCTTCAAGGTATTCGGCCAACTGATCGGCTTGCTTGGCATGAATGGCGAATCCGTTCGGATTGTAAGTATCCGTATTATCAGCCGCAAGAATTAATTTGTTTTTCCATTTTCCAAATTGTTTATTTTCCATATACGCAATCACCTTGTTCACAGCATCTTCTGCTTGAATTAAGGTATTGACCGGAAAACGACCGATACCTATGTCTAAGCCATCGGCATAAATATTTCTTCCTTCGTCGTCGTCTAAAAATCCAAAATAATCATCCGTACCATAGGATGAAGTTGAATATAAAGACTCTTTCACTTGGTAAGACAATAAATAGAATTTTGAATCTCTTTTAGCTCCTTCTGCCGTAAGATGCCGGTTATCGAACAAGCCATCTCCGAATAATAGCAAATACTTGGGTTTATCCGATTCGGAAGTCGCCCGGTCATAAAACATTTTCATGAAACGCCGGTAAGCGGTTGCATCCGGAGTGCCGGAAGAAAACTCATTAAAAACCCATCGTTCGTCCACAACTTCAACTTTTAATCCGGAGTGTTGCCTGTGTTTTTCAGCCAATCTTTCCGCCTGTTTTATATAAACGGTTGGCGCCAAAATAATCATATCGACCGGAGGAAGTGCGTGTAAATTCTGATTATCAATTTCTCCGGCAAATTCAGGAATCGGAAAGGTTTTGCTTATATCAACCATTACAAATTCCCGTAAAGTATTGGAGTCAGAAGTTGAAAACTGCAATCTGCCATCCCTTGATTCCGTTTCCACCAATCGGGTATCACTATTCTGAGTTATATCCCATATTTGACAGGAAGCGGTCGAATTTCCAATAGAATAAGTCACCGGATGTGAAAGGCTTTCCCTGCTGCGGAAAAAAGTATAAGCATCGGGATAGAACTGCAAAGATCGCTTCATGTTCAAAGTTATAAAATTCAAATATGCAAGCGTTTGTCCGGCAGAATTAAATGAAACCGCCGCAGTAACTCGCTCTGTTTTTTCTCCTGTCCAATCGCCCCAATCCTCTTCTAAATAAGCTTTCCTATAGTAATCTCCGAGATCGACAACTCTAATCGGCAAACTTATAATCTCTTGTCCTCCAATCGACAATTTTACCGGCGTAATCACTCTGGTAGAAGCAGCGAAAGACAGACAAACTTTTCCCGGATCAGATGTAATCCCCGGAACAGTGAATGAAAATGATTGATTACCTAAGTTTGTGACAAAATTTTCACCAAACAATTCTCTGCCGCTATCAAGGAGTGAAATAGTGTCTTTTTCGTGCAAAGCATAATCATCAAAAGTAGTCAATCGAACAGCGCCGGAGGGAGCGGTAGATAGCGGAATCTTTTCCATTTCTTTGGGACCGGAAGTTCCTTCTGTCATAAAATAAGAACCATACATTGCATATGGGTTATTCTCATGCCCATATACGCCTCTTGCCGTATCATAAGTCCATTTAATGGGTCCTCGTCCGTAAAAAAGCAGGTAATCACCGGAACTGAAAACACCATTGCTTCCTTTGTTCATATATACAGCCACTTCCGGAAGGTCGTCAATATACTGCCGGCTAAAATCTTCCGGTAAAATCCAACCGCCATAACCATAAATTTTCACTTTGGACGGATCATTGATACCCTGTTTCTTAATATCGTCATAAGTCAATTTATAAATAGCATTCTCTCTTACTTTCAACTGTATCCATTTTCCGGACGACAATACGGAATTATCCGCATACCGGCTTCCATCGTTCATCGTTTGAGATGAAAGAAACGATACAAATCCCAATAAGCAGCAAACAACTGTCCCAAGCCTCTTATATTTTTCGCCTTTCACCATTTACCGTTTACCATTAACCATTATTTTATCTGAAAATCAAGCAACTTTTTATCACCAACATATCCTTGCAAGTGATTATTTATTTTTACTTTTCCAACCCCTGCCGGCGTTCCCGTAAAAATCAAATCCCCCATTTTCAACGTAACAAATCGACTGACATATTCAACGACTTCATCCGTTTTGAAAATCATATCCGATGTATTACCCTGTTGAACGGTTTCCCCGTCGATATCCAACCGGAACGGAATTTCATCTATGTTCCAACCCTCTCTCTCTACCGAAATAAATTTACCGATTACGGCGGAATTATCAAATGATTTACTGATCTCCCAAGGCAGGCCGTCCTTCCTGAGTTTCTGCTGTAAATCCCTCGCTGTCATATCTATTCCCACGGTTATCTCGTCATAATACTTGCATGCAAATCTACGATTTATACACTTTCCCAACCGATTTATCTTTACTACTATTTCCGCTTCGTACTGCACATCCGACGAAAAATCGGGGATATAAAACGGTTTACCGTCTTTCAGCAATGAAGCCTCCGATTTCATAAAGATAGTAGGTTCACTCAATAATAACGCATGTTGCATCTCTTTATTGTGAGTGGGATAATTCATTCCAACGCAAATGATTTTCATATAAACTTCTTTATTATTATATACAAAATTACAGAAATTTTACTACAATATTCACTTTTTCTAAAATATATTTTACCCTGTGCTTTGAAAGACCTGCGGCATCCGCGACGGCTAAAATATCGGATAACTTAGGTTCTCCCCGATTATTGACAGTCGTTGTATGATAGCCCAAAAAACCATTGCTTGGTAAAATATCATAAGCCGGAGATAATTTCCATTCATTCCCAATTAGTTGGAAAGAAAAGTTTTTAGCATGATCATCTCTGTTTTTTATAGCTATATTAAATACCATTAAGCGAAATAAGTCACAAACTTCTTCCATATTTTTGGTAAGATCATGACAAGCAATCAGTAGCGTCGAATAGTCCAAACTTGGAATCCGGTAATTAACATTGAGTAAACCGGCCGCGCTAATGGTGTGGATTTTTCCTGCGGGACTTCGATCAAAACGCTCTACCCCAAAGTACTTTCCGCCGAAAAGACGGGTTTCCGGCATGTTAATCCCGCATTTTTTTGCCAACAGGGAATATTTGTATTCGATTTTTCCGGTGTTCTTCTTGTCTGTAGAAGTACGAAACTTTACTAACCACTCTTTTCCATCAATTTTTATAAATACTTTGGGTTGCGCACCTCCTGAAGAACCTGCATATCTATATAGAGCATCAAGATTTACCCCTGTATAGTTTTCATTCAAAAGAATTTTCTCCGTATCGGCAACAAGTTCGTCGAAAACAATTTGGAAAATTCATCTACCTCATCCAATATAATGGCACACAATATAAGATTTCATAAAGTGATTGCGCCTGTATTTTCAAATCTCCTGTAAGCATCGTAACCTATGCCGGCTCTTTCGGAAAAAACCTTTTGTGTCAGATTTTTCTCCAATCGCCTTTCTTTCACCCTTCCTGCAATCCCTTTCATTACAGCGTCGGGAGATCGATTTATAATTGTGTTCATATCCATAATTAATTACTACTATTCATTTTAAATATGTAAAATTCCACAGTTACAAAGGTATTTATTATTTTATAATATTCAAAACAACAACCATAAAAATTTATTTTTTGTATCTTTACTGTGATATTTTATATACTTTCGGCGACTAATGAAATAGCGTATTTGACGTAAAGAGATAAAATGATAAAAGAATAAAATGAATAGCAGACAAAATTTAGAAGCGGATTTTTTGAAAATGTTGCAGGTATATAACCGCATCATATACAAAGTAGCCTCCTTCTATGTAGATGAAAACACAACGATAGATGATTTATACCAAGATGTTGTACTGAATTTATGGAAGGCTTTTCCGAGTTTCCGCGAAGAAAGCCAAGCCTCAACCTGGATTTATCGTATCGCTTTGAATACCTGTGTTACTTATTACAGGAAAAATAGCCGCCGGCCGGCTTGTGTAGAAATATCGCCGGAAATAAAAGCATACACGGAAGAAAATGAAGCCGTAGCAGAATTATATGTTTGTATCAACCAACTGGGGAAATTGGAACGCGCGCTGATTCTCCTCTATTTGGAAGACCGTCCGTATAAGGAAATTGCTGATATTATGGGTATTACCGCTACGAATGTATCCACAAAAATCAATCGGATAAAAGAAAAATTAAAACAAATCTCAAAAATGTAAGTATTATGGAATTAGATGAAATAAAACAATTATGGAATGAAATCGACTTGTTGAAAGGGAAACAACAAGACAGCGATAACCGGATAAAAG
>Ga0082212_10001729_pt1 | contig 32083 bp, 31 predicted proteins | sample TergutNt197P3_FD_71548 | JGI IMG/M metagenome (GOLD analysis project Ga0082212, IMG submission 71548) | Neocapritermes taracua P3 segment gut microbial communities from Petit-Saut dam, French Guiana - Nt197 P3 | ecosystem: Host-associated > Arthropoda: Insects > Digestive system > Gut ...
TACCGGTGTAAGAATGCTGATCAGCCAGATTGTGCCTGCATTTAAAGGTATTTCCGACAAACTTGTACCCAATGCAATTCCCGCTCTGGACTGTCCGGTAATTTTTAACTATAAACCCAATGCTGTAATTATCGGCTTTGTCGTAGCCATGATCGTTTCCACAATATTGATCCTTGTCTGCAATACTCTTAATGTATTCGGGATCATCCTTATCCCCCTTGTAATTACATCATTCTTTGAATGCGGTACCGCTGCGGTTATCGGCGAAGGTCAGGGAGGACTAAGAGGCTGTATAATAGGCACTATATGTGCAGCAATTGTTATGGTTGCTATAGTCGGCGTTTCTGCCATTGTCTATTCCGGAACCATACAGAACTGGATGCTGATATTCGGCGGTAACGATTTTTCTCTCTTCGGGCCCATTGCACGACTCGTTGGGGGCATTTTCGGTATGGCTCAATAAAGCAAGTTTTTCAGGCTAAATTAACAGGTTAAAAGGACAGTTCAATGGTAATGGACTGTCCTTTTTCCTTGTTTAATTTGAATGAGCTTGTTCCAAAATTTGACATTTTGTAACAGTCTCGGATATATTATAAAAAAAGGAGAATAACGTGCTGTTGGGAGAAATTATTAAAAACAACCGCGTTCAATTTGTAGAAAAAGTTGAAAATTGGGAAGATGCAATCCGTCAGAGCTGCAAGCTTTTAATTGATGATGGAACTATAAGTCCGGAATATGCAGATGAAATTATTGCTGCTATTAATGAGATGGGACCTTATATTGTGCTTATGCCCGGATTTGCCCTTCCTCACGCAATGAAAAATTCAGAAAACGCCCATGGTACGGCTATTGCATTTATGAAACTTGCAGAACCTGTTTCCTTTAATAAAGACAATCACGAAAAAGACGCTTCTGTTTTTTTTACATTGGCAGCAAGAGATTCGGAAGAACATTTAAAAAACATGAGAAAACTCTGGAAGATGCTGACTGACGAAGAACTCTGTGCGGATTTGCTTAAGGTAAGCTCAGCGGAAGAACTTATGGCCCTGGATAAAAAATACTCATGACGATCTTAACGGGAAACGGGGTATCTCCCGGGGTTGCCGTGGGAACTATTCATGTATACAGCGGCTCTCAAATTGTTCCTGAAAAAAAAATGTGCCCGCCCGGAGAAGAACAGTCTCACCTGGATCGATATGAATCCGTTAAAAAGAAAGCTCTGGATGAACTTGAACAAATTTTTCTTGCCATGGAAAGAAAAGATCCTGAAAAAGCAAAGATTTTTAAAGCTCACCAGGATATTATTAATGACGTTGCCATAAACGAAGAAATTCCCGAAAAAATACTGAACGAGCAATGTAGCGGAGATTGGGCAATATATACAATTTACGAAACTTTTTTACGGATGGTTAAAAAAGCCAAAGATCCTCTTATTGCGGAACGGGCAGCCGATTTTGATGATGTACGCGGAAGACTGTTACGGTTATGGCATGGCAGAAACGATGAAGGGCTCTCCGTACTGGAAAAGCCTGTAATTATTGCTGCAAAAGAGCTTTTGCCGTCTGATACAGCTTCTATGGATCCGTCCAATGTTTTGGCTATTCTGACTGAAACCGGAGGGGTTACTTCTCATTCGGCAATTATTGCAAAGAGTTACGGGATCCCTGCCGTATTAGGCATACAAAATCTGTTTGAACATATAAAACACGATCAACCTGCAGCAGTTGATGCCATTGAAGGCAAAATATACCTTGATCCTGATAAATCAATAGTTGAAAAATACACAAAAAAAGCCGAGGCTTGGCGTTTGGAAATTGTAATGGATGAATTTCACCTGAAAACAGAAGCCTCTACAACAGATAATGTCAGAATTGATATTGGAATAAACATTGCCAATGCAGATGAAAAAGAATTGAGAGCCAGCGAATATTGTGACTCTGTCGGATTGTTCCGTACCGAATTTCTCTATATGGGCCGTGGCGAACTCCCCGGGGAGGAGGAACAGTTTATAATCTATAAAAAAGTTCTGGAACGGTTTGGAAAAAAACCTGTTGTGCTGCGTACGCTGGATATTGGGGGAGACAAAACACTACAAAGCATGGAACTTCCGAAAGAAGATAACCCTTTTTTGGGAAACCGTGCATTGAGGTTGTGTTTCAGTTATCCTGATATTTTTAAAACTCAAATCAGAGCATGTTTACGGGCTTCGGTATACGGTAATCTTTGGATCATGCTCCCCATGGTGGGTTCAATAGATGATATACGCAAGGCAAAGGATTTTATTTTTTCTGTTCGTGATAATCTGAAAAAAGAAGGAAAATCCTGCGGTGATTTTAAACTTGGTATTATGATCGAAATACCTTCTATTGCACTTATAGCAAATATAGCTGCAAAAGAAGTTGATTTTGCCAGTATTGGTTCAAATGATCTGTGCCAGTATCTGTGCGCGGCAGACAGGATGAACGGCATGGTAGAACCTTACTATCAGAGCTATCATCCGTCAATGTTCAGACTGCTAAAGGAAACAATTGAAGCTTTTTCCGATGCCGGTAAACCAATTTCAATCTGCGGCGAACTAGGCGGAGATCCTCTTGCCGTTCCTGTCCTGATTGGTTATGGGATAAGGAAACTCAGTATGGGGGCAGCCTCAGTGGCGGCGGTTAAACGCATTATATCAGGACTTACTGTTACCATGGCGGAAGAGATGGCTCACAAAGTACTTGAATTTGCAACTGCCGAAGAAATTAAAACATACCTGATGGATCGGCGCCTTTAATTCTTAAGGAGGAAACATGTATAAAAAAAACGTAAAAGTAATTAATGCATCCGGCCTTCATGCCAGGCCCGGATCGGACTTTGTTCATGAAGCTGCAAAATATAAATCAAAAATTATGATCAGGCGTCTTGACGAAGATGATGATCCGGTTAATGCCAAATCAATTGCATTTGTTTTGTCATTGGGAATAGGAAAAGGAATTGAGGTGGAACTGTCGGCAGAGGGAGAAGACGAAAAAGAATCGGTGGATGCCCTTGCTTCATTTATAGAAAGCGGTCTGGGAGAAAAACCGGAATGAACTCTGCGTATGTCTTTTGTAATTGCCAACTGGTCTTCCCGGATAGTGTTGTACCGGGAAATGTACTTGTTGATAACGGAATTATAAAAGCTGTTAATGAAACTGAGAGTTTGGCATCGTCCTTCCCTTCTGAATGGAACGATTATAAACCGCAAATAATTGATTGTAATGGCCAATACCTCTCACCGGGTTTTATCGACATACACAACCATGGACGTCTTGGCTGCGATGCAATGGATGGAAAAGTTACGTCTATGGAAACCATTGCTAAATGTCATGCCGAGCATGGGGTTACATCTTTTTTGGCAGGGACTTCTTCAATTCCCTGGGAAAAAAGTCTGGAATCAATTCGTTTTCTGGCAAAATATTACAAGGAAGAAAACAAAAGGTTAGCTTCGGCAACAACAGAAAACGACAATGTAAAAGGCGCTCAATGTCTGGGGATTTATTCTGAAGGCAGTTTTTTTTCTATGGAAAAAAAAGGTGCCCATAATCCCATGTACTTAAGAACCGAGCTTACCGAAGAAGATTTATATGCACTTGTTGAGGCAGCAGGGGAAGCTCTTAAAGTTGTTTCTTTGTCGCCGGAACTTAATGGCGCAGAAAAATGGATACGTTTTTTTGCGGCCAGGGAAATAGTTGTTTCTGCGGCTCACAGTAACGCAACTTATAACGAAACCCTGGCAGGGATAGAGCATGGAATTACATTGGCAACACATACCTTTAATGGTATGCGAAGCCTTTCTCATCAGGAACCTGGTATCCTGGGGGCGGTATTGGACGACAGCCGCGTTTACTGTGAACTAATTGCAGACGGTATACATGTAGCGCCTGTGGTTCTTTCTTTGGTTTACAAGCTTAAAGGGCCGGATCGCATTATTCTTATCAGCGATTCGGTAATTGCAGGGGGTCTTCCCGACGGCCGTTACGAAAAGGGCGGTTATACCGTAATTGTCAAGGATGGAGTTATACGGCTGGAGGACGGCCGTTTGTCCGGCTCGTCCCTTTCTTTGGATGGGGCGGTCAGAAATATGGTAAATCTGGCTGGAGCCAAACTTTGTCATGCAGTACGGGCCGCTTCACTGAACCCAGCCCGAATTCTAGGTCTGGACAGCCGAAAAGGAAGTATTGCTCCGGGAAAAAACGCCGATTTGGTCATTTTTGATGAAAATATCCAAATTAAAAAGGTTTTGATTTCCGGAAAGCCCTTTTTACCTTAAAAATAACAATTTTATTGACATATACCAAGGCTGTGTTATACTTCAATCAGAGTTATTTGGGCTTTTTTGCCCAATTATTTTTATATAAGGAGAAGAAAGATGGGTTTGGCGTTTATTCTAGCACTAATAACCGGTGTAAGTATTGTAATTGTCGGCCTCGGTTTCAACATGTGGGCCCCTTTATTCTATGGTGTAATAGCGGGCGCATTTGTTGGTAACCTCGAACTGGGGCTGTATGTAGGCTCGATTTGTGCCTTAATGGCAATCGGGTTCTACACTTATGGCGGCGCAACCATGCCTGATTTTAGTATAGGGGCCATATTCGGCGTATTCATGGCTTCTCAAACCTTGGCAAAGGGTGCTGGTCCGGCAGAAATGAGACTTGCAGTAGATACTGCACTTCCGGTAGTCGCTGCAATTGCCCTCCTCATGTCCCTTTTTGACATCCTGGGCAGGGCTTCCACCACGGTATTCCAGCATGGAGGTGATGCTGCTCTGGCAAAACGAAATGTTGCTTCTTTCCAGCGCTGGCATCTGGCAGGGACAATTCCCTGGGCACTTTCCCGTGCTATTCCTGTGTTTATCGGGATGCTTTTTATCAACCAATATCAGGTGTTGGCTGATAACATCGCTCAACTGGCATGGCTTCAGCGGGGGTTAGCGGTTGTCGGAGCGTCACTTCCGGCAGTCGGTTTTGCCCTCCTCCTTTCCTACATGGAAATTACTACCTATTGGCCTTATATGCTCGCCGGGTATGTGCTTTTTGCTTTCTTGGGGCTTCCCACGGTTGCGTTGGCAATTATCGGAGTTGCAGCTGCAGGCCTCTATATGAAAGGTAAGAAAGATCTTGCTAAGGGAGGTGTGTAATTATGGCACAGACTAATCAAAAACTTTCACAAGGGGCTCTTAAAAAATCTGCCTTTAGGCATAACTGGACCCTTCAATGGTGCTGGAATTACGAACGTATGCAGGCCTCCGGCTTTGCCTATTCCATGATTCCTGTAATGAAAGAACTGTACTCTTCCGAGGAAGAAGTATGCGAAAACCTTGAACGGCACATGCAGTTCTACAACAGCCATCCCGGTACTTCGGCAATTATCTTCGGCGCTTCAGTAGCTTTGGAAGAAAAATACCAAAAGGATATGTCAGATTCGATTAAGGTAGCCCTTATGGGTCCCATGGCCAGTATCGGAGACACCCTTCAGGGCGCTCTGGTACAGCCTTTTGCGTACCTTATCTCCGCCGCCATTGCGGCAGGTCCGTACCCCGGAAACCTTTTGGCAATTCCTGTTTTAATAATCCCCTTCCTTATCTACTTCTGGGCCAGGTGGCCTTTCTTCTGGTGGGGATATAAGCAATCGGTAAAGATTGTAGAAGACATGAGCGGTCAAAGCGACTTCAACCTGCTTCGTGATGCTGCCCAGATTTTAGGACTTACCGTTATCGGAGGATTTGTCCCCAGTATGCTGGCTCGTTTGAAATTCAACATTACCTACCAGCAGATTATGGACGGACAACCGGTAGGTGATCCTTTTAGTCTGCAGGCATTGCTGGATGGGCTGATACCCTACCTCCTTCCTCTTGGATTGGTAGCATTTTGTTACTGGATGCTAAAGACCTGCCGTCTTACTCCGGTAAAGGTAATTTGTATTATTGCAGTTATTACCTTTATCCTGGGTGCAATGGGATTGATGACAGCATAATGGTTGGAATTATACTAATCAGTCATGGAGACCTGGCGAAAGGTATCTTGTCGTCGGCCTCCATGCTGGTTCCTCAGTTGGAAAATGTTACGAGCCTTACCCTTTGGCCCGATGACAACCCTGATGAGTTTCAGCAAAAAATAGAAGCCGCCGTAAAGGCGGCCGATACTGGAGACGGGGTGTTTATCCTGGCAGATATGCTGGGCGGCACCCCTTGTAACCGGGCAATGTACTCAATTGGGGACAAGGTCAGAATGATGACAGGGCTATCGCTGCCTATGTTGTATTCCCTGATAAATATCAGGGAAGAAACTTCGGATTTGGCTGTTTTAGCCAGAGATGTAATGGCGGAAGCAAAGGATGCCATGGTTGATGTAAATGACCTTATGGCTTCCCAAAAAGGATAAACCATGATAACTCATTTACGGATCGACAATCGACTTATTCACGGTCAGGTTGCTGTCGGTTGGCTTAAATATATTAATGCCAAAGCAATTATAGTATGTAACGATAAAGTTGCCAATGATCCGATCCAAAAAATGGCCCTGCCTTTGGCAGCCCGGGGTTCCAATGTACTGGTTTTTACCATTGCCGAAGCCCTAAAGTACGAAAAAGAACATCAGGACGAAAATATTTTTATCATTGCAAAATTCCCGCAGGATGCCCTGGATATTATGAAAACAGGCGTAAAGATAAAAGAAATTAATGTAGGTAATGCGGCGCCAATAGCGGGAACCAAGTATGTAATGGTAACTAAATCAATTGCAGCTACAAAAGAAGATGCCCAGGTGTACCAGAAAATAGCGGAAATGAACGGAGGAAAACTTACATCTCAGATCATGCCGCACAATGAAACATCGGATTTTATGGCTGCGCTGAGAAAGTCCAAATTACTGTAACTTGATGCAAATATATATTGCTAAAACTTTAAATAAAGTTTTACTGCTTTTCTTACTGGTAATTGTTGCTCTTTTTGCAGGAATCTTTATTGTTTCCAAATTGTATCCTGAATATGTCCGCTGGCAGGTTTTGACATTTGTTATCGGTTCTGTTTTTCTGGCAGTTTTTTTCCGGTATCTTGAAGAAAACTGGGATAAAAAAATTATTGGTAAAATGGCCAGGAACGGTAAAATTGCCCTGATGAATATTAACGGCGGTAAAAAACTTATGGCAATGCGGGATACTTCCTTCAGAAATTATTGGATATATGAACTGGAAGGGACATTATACAACGCCCGGCATGAAGCTCTGGAAAAGAAATTCCAGGAAAAGATGAATAAAGACACGGAAGAAATTCCTTCCGGATCGGTTTATGTTACTTATGATGAATTAAAACCGGCCCAGATTTTTATTATTCCCAATGCAATGATTGGAAGCCTTCCCAATCTTATGAAAACAGTACAGGATTATGAAAAAAATTCCAGAATAGAGGTAAAGTATCTGGATGCGCATTATAATAAAGGAATGGTACTAAAAACTTTCAGGGAAACCATGAATGATTATAAGGAACGAAAATGATCATAGGGACTGTTGGAACTAATTTTATTACAGATAGGTTTATTAATGCAGCGGTAAAAACAGAAAAGGCAGAAATAAAAGCATGTTATTCCAGGACTTCTGATACCGCCGAAGCTTTTGCGAAAAAACATAAACTGTCCAAATGGTATACTGACAAAAACGAATTCCTTTCTGATTCAAGCCTTGACTTTATCTATATTGCTGCCCCAAACTCCCTCCATTACGAATGGGTAAAAGACGCTCTTAATGCAGGCCGGAATGTAATATGCGAAAAACCATTTGTTTCCAATACAGCAGAGTTGCAGGAACTGGTAACCCTTGCAAAGCAAAAAAAACTCTTTTTGTTTGAAGCGATTACAACGCCTCACCTTCCCAATTTCCGGAAGCTTAAAGAAAAAATCGGTGAAATCGGGAAACTCCGCCTTGTTCAACTTACTTTTTCCCAATTTTCGAGCCGGTACAACGCTTTTCTAAGCGGTAACATTCCCAATCTTTTTAACCCGGTTTTTTCCGGCGGCGCATTAATGGATTTAAATTACTATAATGTTGTTTTCCTTTACCATCTTTTTGGAATCCCTAAAGAACTTAAATATTATGCAAACAAAGCGGATAACGGCATCGATCTTTCCGGAGTTCTGGTTTTTCTTTACGACGAATTTATTGCAACAGCCAGCGCTACCAAGGACAGTGAGAGCCGCAATTATATTCAGCTTCAGGGAGAAAAAGGATACTTTTCAAGCGAAAGCACTGCCGGAGGACTTCGTTCGGGTTTTTCTCTGGTTACTAAAGATAAAAACGAACAGTTCAATGAACAAGAATACGAAAATGTTCTTTATTATGAACTACTGGATTTTCTTGCAGACTGGGAAAGCAGAGATCCTGTATGTTGTGATGAGCCTCTTAAAAATAGCCTGGCTATTTCCACTCTTATGGATACCGCACGAAAAGATGCAGGTATTGTATTTAAAACGGATAAATTATGATTAAACTTGGTTTTGCACGAAAAGACATTACTCCCGATTCTCCGGTTCCCATGGCAGGTTATTTAGTACCAAACAGGACTTCAAAAGGTGTCCATGATAATCTCTATGCACGCGCTTTGTATCTTGAAGATTCAAAACACGAACCGGTTGTAATACTCCAACTGGATCTACTTGGTCTGGACAGATTGTGCCTGGATAAAATATACAGTGCTCTGGAAGAGCGTATGTCTATGTCAGGGAATAAAGGACCGGTAAAAAACCGAATTCTGATTTGCGCAACTCATACCCATTCGGGGTTTGGCGGATTTTTCGATACAGATAGCGGGCTAAATCAGGAACTTATTCATCTTTTTGGCAATAACAACCCGGAGCTCGTAAAGCATGTAGTAGATAAGAGCGTCGAGGCTGTTATTGAAGCAAGCAAAAACTGTGTGGAGACCAATATCAGAATAAACAGGGGAATTGTCGAAGGGATTGGAATGAACCGCCGTAGGGCAGATATTCCCTGTGATACTTCTCTTTTTACAATTGAATTCGATCGGCTCGATCAGAAAAAAATACTGCTTTATAACCTTTGCTGCCATCCTACGGCGCTGGACAGTGAAAACTTGTTATTAAGCGCAGATTTTCCCGGAGCAGTTGCCGAAAAACTGGAAGGTGTACCCGGCGGATACGATATGGCTGTATTTATTAATGGTTCTGCCGGGGACATGAGTACCCGTTTTACCCGGAAGGAAAGCAGTTTTAACGAATGTAGCCGGTATGCAAATATCATTCTTGAAGCGCTTGAAGGATTAAAAAAAGGAGTATTCCTGCCTTTGGAAAAAGCAGAACTGAATTATCATTCTGTTTCCCTAAAAAAGGCAAGACCATCCGATACTCAAAGTGCCGGAATAAACCTGCAAAATGCTGTAAAACATCTGGAAGAATTAAAAAGCCAGAACGTTGATACAGCCATATTGCGAAAAGCAGCTTCCCTGGTAGAGGGAGCTCAAATAGGTTTGCTTAAATCAAACAACAAAGAAGAAATTGAAAAATCAGAAAACAAAACCATAGAAACAGGCATATTAAGGATAAATGACACCACAATTGTCTGTTCACCTCTTGAACTTTTTTCCTCGCTGGCATTAATTCTTAAGGAAAATAAGCAGGTAGAATGTTTTGGTTATGTTAATTGCCTTGAAGGTTATTTGGCAGACATCGATGCATGGGATAATTTTGATTATGAAGCTCTTTCCGGTGATTTTATGCGCGGAGAAGGAGAACGTTATATTGAATTGGTTTCCGCTCTGGTTTAAACTGTGTGCCTGTGTCCCTTCGGGACACGAGCGCAAGGTAATTATTATAGTTCGCTGCCAGGAGGCAGCGTGTGCATGGCATTGGATTTAATTGCTTTTGATCTGGACGGAACGACTCTTAATAGCAGCAGAACAATCAGTAAACGGAATTATTCTGCGTTAAGCAAAGCGCATGAAATGGGGATAAAACTTGTTCCATGTACTGGGCGTTCGATGTATGAGTTTCCCAAAGAGATGGACAATCTGATAGATGAATTCGGGTTTTCTGTTTTTCACTGTGTAATAACCGACAATGGCGCAAATGTTTACGATTTGCCGAAAAAAGAACTGCTTTTTTCAAAGAATATTTCCCAAAAAACAGCATTGGCGATAATCGCCGAAGGAAGAAAACAGCTTGCATTGACGTACGGAAGTTTTGGAATTCAGGGAGCAACAGACAATAAAGGCATTGTCTGGGAATCGGAAATTGCAAAACCTTATATAAAGGAATACAAGGAAAACTGGAATCTTCCCATAGCGGATCTTAAAGAATTGATTGAATGGAGCGACGGTATAGTAAAAGTATCAATGAATTTTTTATATGATGATGATTGTAAAAAATGTTTTGATATATTCTCTCTCTGGCCGGATGTTACGTTATCTGCGGCGGCGGCATTAAACATTGAATTTACCAGTGCGGGGATCTGTAAAGGAGAAGCCCTTAAATTTGTTTCCCGGTACAGAGATATACCCATGGAACGGATCATGGCTATTGGAGACAATCTGAACGATGTAACAATGGTTCAGGCGGCAGGTTTCGGCGTTGCAATGGGAAATGCCATTCCGGAACTTAAGGAAAAAGCAGACTGGGTAACCGCCGCCAATGATGAAGACGGCCTTGCCCTGGCTATAGAAAAAATGCTCCTGGATTTCTAACATTCATTCGTGCTTTATAAACCGGGCAACATACAACGGCCCGGCGCCTTCTGCTGTATCAGGAAGTATAACTCTGCCGTATTCGGTATCTTCTCCTTCCAGGAAATCAGGTTTGTCCAAAATACAGTATGATTCAGATTCGCCGGAACGGTTTTTATTGCCGTATTTATTAAGAAGACGTCCTGCGACTCCATCGTTTTCTTCCGGGTTGATGGAACAGGTTGCATAAACAAGTGTTCCGCCGCTTTTCAGCATAAGAAATGCAGCCGACAAAAGCGACCATTGTCGTTGTGCAAGATATCGCGGCCTGGCAGGCGTCCATTTTTCAAGTGCAGTCTTACTTTGAATAACATGACGTTCGCTTGAACAGGGTACATCCAGTAAAACAGCTGAAAACCGGCCTAATTCGCTGTTCCGGCTTGCAGCAACAGCAGCATTAAAACCTGAAACCTGAACCCTGCTGCGCAGATCCGGAGTTAAATGCTTTTCCAATACTGCATTAAGCCGCCTGCGTCTTTCAGAAGAATATTCATTAGCAAGAAGTTTGGTATCTTTTCCCATTTTTGATGCAAGTACCAGGGTTTTACCTCCAGGGGCAGCACAGGCATCAAGAATTAATGGAGAAGCGTCTTGATGATTGTTTTCTGCCAGGGCTTGTTGTGTTTTCGGTAAACGAAGGGACAGTGCTGCAAGAATCGAAGCGCTGTCTAAATAATAAGGGACTACGAGCCCTTCATTATAGGGAACGGTAATTACGGGCATAAGAATACTTTCGCGGATCTTTTGCCAGCGTTTTCCATAAATTTTATTGTAGTATTCGTCAAAAGTAGAAAGTTTTGTTTTAATTTTTATTTTCCATAGGTTCTATAGAATACGCATTAAACTTCCCTTAATCATAGCTTCGATATCATTAAGAGTCTATCATAATAATTGACATTCAAAGTTTGTCTTGGTAATCTTTTAAAAAGGAGTTCTGTGTGAATACAAAAAAAACATCATTGCTATATTTATTTGGTTTAATTCTATTTGTTACCCTTTTAAGTACTTCCTGTTCGGCGAAACGCTGGTATGTCAGTTCTCAGGGGAATGATGCCAATAAAGGTACTTCCGAAAAAGCCCCTTTTAAAACTTTGAATAAAGCAATAAGCGCAGCTTCAACAGCAAAGAACGATTGTTCCATTATTGTAATTGGCGTACTCAACGCCGAAAGTGAAAGCGGGAACGACAATGCGGTATTTGTTATTGGACAAACCGGAGAAGGGATATTAACTATTTCTGGTAAAGAAGGAGGTCAGGGAGAACAATCTGCAGTTTTAAGCGGAACCGATACTAATTTTCCGATATTGCGAGTTGAAAAAAAATCAGTTGTACGCTTTGAAAATATAGAAATTTCCGCTTCTGCGAATGCAGGATTAATTGTAACCGGCGGATCGACGGTTACATTGGGAAAAGGCGTAAAAATAAATAACAATTCAGGAGCCGGCATAATAGTCGAAGAAAAATCGGCACTTTTTATGGAGGATGGTGAAATTTCCGGAAATGGAGAAAGAGGGGTATATATTGCAGAAGAATGTACCTTTACTATGTTTGGAGGCCGGATAAGTAAAAATACTGGTTTTGATTTATGGGGCGGCGGTGTTTATATTGGGGGAAGTTTTACTATGGAAGGCGGAACAATTAGTGAAAACCTGGTAGAAAGCAAAGTAAACGGCAGAGGCGGCGGTGTTTGTGTCTGGATGGAAGCACTATTTACACTCAAGGGCGGACAAATAATAAATAATAAAGTTACCGGATGGAATAGACGCGGCGGAGTTACAAACGGAAGCGCCGGAGGTGTTGTTGTATGCGGTAGTCCCAGCGGTAAAACAACCTTTATCATGGAAGGCGGCGAAATCAGCGGTAATTCTACCGAAAGATATGCCGGAGGTGTCCTGCTTATTACCGATCAGGGTGAGAAAGGTACTTTTACCATGACCGGAGGAACCATAACCGGAAATACTGCCAGGGGCGGGGGCGGCGTGTATGATTACGGCGGCAGATTCACCGTTACCATTGACGGCGGCGAGGTCAGCGGTAATACCCCGGACGACGTTTCTGATGGTTGGTATTGGTAACTTTTACTTTCCAAGAGTTTTTGGTTCTACAAGTTCATCTATTTTTTGCACAAGATCAAAGCCGTCTCTTACACCCAAATCGGCATGGAAACGGAGACGGGGCGTATGGCGTATATGCATGGTTTTATTAAGCTGGGCCTGTATAAAACCTGCTGCACATTGCAGCCCTTCCACGCCTTTGGCAAGACCTGCTTCACTTTTGTAACTGGAAATAAAAACATCGGCGTAGGACAGATCGCGGGAAACATCTACTCTGGTAATGGTAAGAAAGGAATCCACCCGTGGATCTTTTATCTTTCCTTCAACAATGAGTTCCCCGATTTTTTCCTGTATAAGCCTGCCTACCCTGTCGGTACGGAATGAGTTCATGTACCGCTGGCAAGCTTTCTTGCTACTTCGATAATTTCAAAGATTTCAAGTTGATCCCCGGTCTGAACATTGTCAAAATCATCGATACCCAATCCGCATTCAAACCCTGCAGCAACCTCCCTTGCATCGTCCTTAAAGCGTTTAAGACTTGATATCTTTCCTGTATGAATAACAATACCGTCCCTTATTACATTAACCTGAGCGCTGCGTTTAACGGTTCCGGTAAGTACATAACATCCCGCAATTGTTCCGGCCTTGGGAACCTTAAAGGTTTCCCGGACTTCTACAGCGGCAATAACCTCTTCTTTGGTATCGGGTTTAAGCATCCCTTCAAGGGCCAGTTGAATTTCTTCTACTGCCTTGTAAATAACATTATATTTACGGATATCGACCCGTTCCTGATCGGCAAGCGCTTTGGCTTTTGGCGTAGGCCGGACATTAAATCCGAGAATTATTGCATTTGAGGCTGCGGCAAGATCGACATCTCCTTCGTTAATTGCTCCAGGAAGCGCCTGAATTACATGGACACGTACTTCCTTGTTGGAAAGTTTTTCCAGGCTGGACCTAAGCGCTTCTGCCGACCCTTGTACGTCTGCTTTAATAATTATTTTAAGTTCCTGAATTGCGCCGTCACTTATTGTCTGGTGAAGATTATCCAATGTAATCTTTCTGATATTTTTGGCATCTTCATACCGTTTAAGTTCCTGCCGCTTTGCTGAAACACCGCGGGCGCTGCGTTCGTCATCAACTACCTGCAGGGGATCGCCCGCATTGGGAATTCCTTCAAAACCAAGAACTTCTACCGGCATGGAAGGAGTTGCTTCATCAACCTTTTCACCGCGATCGTTAAAGAGCGCTCTGACCTTGCCGGGCCAGATTCCTGCTACAAAGGAATCGCTTACCTTAAGCGTGCCTTTTTCTATCATTACTGTGGCGACAACTCCCCTTCCGTGATCAATACGGGATTCCAATACTTTTCCTTCGGCACTTCTTTGATAATTTGCTTTAAGATCAAGAATTTCCGCTTCAAGTAAAATCGCTTCGATTAATTTATCGATACCTTCCTTCTTTAATGCGGAAAGTTCAACAAACATTGTTTGGCCGCCCCAGTCTTCAGGCATAAGCCCAAGGTCGGAAAGCTGGCTTTTAACTTTGTCGGGATTCGCTTCAGCTTTGTCGATCTTGTTTACCGCAACAATGATAGGTACTTCCGCTTCCCGTGCATGGTTAATTGCTTCTACCGTCTGGGGCATAACGCCGTCGTCTGCGGCCACTACAAGAATGACAATATCAGTTACCTGGGCGCCGCGGGCCCTCATGCGGGTAAAAGCTTCGTGACCGGGAGTGTCCAGAAACGCAATTCTTCCGTGGGGAGTTTCAACCATATAGGCGCCGATATGCTGAGTTATACCTCCGAATTCACCGGAAACAACATCAGCGCTGCGAATGGCATCAAGTAACTTTGTTTTTCCATGGTCTACATGGCCCATAACAGTAACAACCGGAGGGCGGTTTTCCATTGTAGCAGAATCGTCGGTTCCGGTATCTATTACCGTTTCGTCGTAAAGGCTTACAATTTTTACCTCAGCTCCGAACTCGGAAGCCAGAAGGGTTGCTGTTTCTGCATCAATCTGCTGATTGATTGTTACCATCATTCCCATGCTCATAAGTTTTTGGATCAGGTCGGAAGCTTTCAGGTTCATTTTTCGGGCCAATTCCGAAACAGAAACCACTTCCATAATATCGATAGATTTAGGAACCGGATTGGTAACCTGAGTAATCTTTTTTTTGGTTTGAAGGAGCTTTTCCTCCATTTCCTGTTCTTTTCGCTGGTAAACTGTTTTTTTGGCCTTAAAGGATTTTTTGGTTTTTCCGTCCGGCAGCGGCGGAGGAGTTTCTCTTCCTCCAAAACCGGGCTTGTTACCGCCGGGTCTTCCTCCCCTTGGAGGAAATCCTGTACTTTGACCTGGTGTTCCTGTTCGCGTGGTTTTGTTAAAAGGAGGACGTCCGGTGTTTCTTTCCTGCCCCCCCTGACGATGATAGGATGAACTCTGCCCATCTTCTCTTGTTCCACCGACAAGCCGTCCTCCGACTCTGCCTGCGGCTCCGGCAGGACGTTGGGTAAAAGGAAAACTATCCTTACGGGCTTTGCTTTCCTCCCCTCTCACCGGGCGGTTTTCGCTGCTGCTTACAAAGCGTCCTCCGACCTTGCCTGCAGCCCGTACAGGTCTCTGATCCGGAATGAATTCCTGTTTTGTTTTTTTCTCTTTGGAGTCACTTTCCGGTTTTTCCTTTAATTCCTGAGAGTGAACCGATACTACTTTTGGCTGATGTGGTTTTTTTGCCGGAGTAATGGCAGCAGGTTTCTTTTTTACCACAACCACCTTGCGGCGTTCTCCTTCTGAGGCTTTTGACGTCTCTGCATCAGAAACTTTGGCCGGGCCGGCATGTTTGATTAATTCAACTTTTGGTTTCTGGATTTTCTCTTTTTCTTCAGCCATGGTCCACCTGAGGCTTTTTCAAAACTTCAGTTTTTGAAAAAGCTACCTTAATTTTTGAGGAAAAAACGGTAGTACCAATTGCAGTGGTCATGCCTATTTTTCCAAAGCATTTTTCAATACTAACAAAGTTTTGAAAAATGCTACTCATCTTCATACTCAAAACTTAACCCTATTCCGCAGACTGGGCAATTTGTCATATCCACGGTGATTTTTGAACCGCATTCGGGACATTCGTATTCTTCCGCTTCTTCTCCCGCTGCTGTATCTTCTTCTTCGGCTGTTTCTTCTTCCGCTTCTTCTTCTGTTGTTTCATCTTCCACAATTTCAACAAATTCTTCTATAAGCTTGCGGAGTTCTTCGATCTGAGAAGTACTAATACCCTTAAGGTTTGCAATTTCTTCTTCCGAAAGGGCAAGGAAATCTTCGATAAACTCAATATCGTTATCCATAAATCCTTCGGCAATTTCTTTTGCAATCCCCGGCAATTCGGAAATCCTGGAGATTTCTTCTGAATCGCCGAAAAGCTCGGATACAGCCCGGCGGGATTCTGAGGCTATGTCCATTTCTTCAAATTGTGCATCGGTTTTTACATCGATGTTCCAGTCTACCAATCTGTTGGCAAGCCGTACATTAAGGCCTTGTTTTCCTATTGCCAGAGACAACTGTGATTCTGCAACAACAGCCAGTGCCTGATGCTTGCCTTCATCAAGGATAATTACATCCCGTACTTCTGCAGGTGAAAGCGCGTTTTTAATAAAACGCCGAGGGTCGGGATCATATTTTAAGATGTCGACTTTTTCGCCTTCCAGTTCCCGGATAACGGCCTGAATTCTTACCCCTTTTAAACCGACACAGGCGCCTACAGGGTCCACATCATCCCGGTTTGAATAAACTGCCAGCTTGGTACGGTATCCTGCTTCTCTTACTATTTTGTGAATCTCGACAGTTTTATCGTAGATTTCCGGTACTTCCAGTTCAAAGATCGCACGAACGAATTCTGTGTGAGTTCGGGAAAGAACCACTTGCAGTCCTGCCGGAGTTTTGTTTACTTCGGTAATCAAGGCTTTGATCCTGTCGTTAACATGGTACAATTCCCGCGGGGATTGATATTTCTTGGGGAGTATTCCTTCTACCGTTCTAAGGTCAACATAAATTGTTCCGTTTCGTTCCCTTTGGTAATAACCAATGATAATTTCCCCTACTTTATCTTTGAACTCGGAATAAAGGCTGTCTTTTTGAATTTCCCGAATTGTCTGGTGAGCAGTCTGCTTGGCGCTTTGCACAGCGACACGATCAAAATCTTTGGGGTCTACTTCGATTAAAAGTTCATCCCCCAGTTCGGCATCGGGATTTAATTCCCGAGCTTCTTCCAAATCAATTTCTGCCGATGGATCGTAAACACCGTCAACTATTTTTTTCTGGGCATAAATTGAGACTACTCTGTTATCTTCGTTAAACCGCACTATAGCATTATCAGCGTTACCATAACGGCGCTTATATGCTGCAAGCAGAGTATTTTCTATTGTTTTAAGGATCAATTCCTCAGAGATCCCCTTATCCTGAATGAGTTGACGAATTGCATCCGACATATCCGTTGCCACGTCACCTACCTCCCCTAACCATCTAACTTTGCCTTGGCTATAGTTTCATAATTCATTGTTTGTATCCCTTCCGCCGTTTCCAGCGTAATTTTTTCTTCATCAGACCCGCGGAGTATGCCCTGCTTCCAGTGGTCAGCACCGGTTTGCCAGCATTTTACCGCTTTGCCTGTATAATGCCGGAATTCCGCCCCTTCTTTAACAAGCCGGTCTGTCCCGGGCGAAGACACTTCAATATACAGGTCTTTTCCCTCCAGTACCAATTCCAGTCTGGGCATAACAGCCCTGTGTACTCTGGAAAGTTCGTCGGTACCGATCCCATTCTTCCCGCCGCAAATGGCAGGTTTATCCGGACTTTCCTTGTTTTCCGCCATGGGCTTAGTTATAACCAGCCTGACCTGGGCGCTTCCCTTCCGGCGGAACAGATCCAGCTCTACCAGGGAAAAACCCAGACCATTAACCACGGGTTCCAGTTCCGCAATGAGGCCTGCTGCTGCTTCGTCCGGTTCTCTGGCTTTGTACTGCACTTGCCTCCCAGACATTAAAAAAGGGGCGTCTGAACGTCCCCTTTTTGTGCGATATCAGACTGTCAGTTCACTGTATCATGAATAAGAAAAAGTGTCAATAGGAACATTTATTTCTTAAATTACTCACGTCTGGACGCAAAGTACTCAGCAGAGGCTGAGTTCGCAGGGAGAATAATAAGAATCCTTTATCACTAATTATTCTTTGCATCCTCCGCGGTTTTGCGTCTCTGCGTGATGAGGCTCCCCGAGGCAAGCCTTGGGGTATCCTGTAACCTTTCATTATCTGCCAGGGAGCCTCGTTCGAGAGGAAATTTATTATACCGTCTGGTTTAATACCTAACACTCTCATATTCTGATTCCTTTCAGCCGCTGCAAGCAACGGGGTATGTACAAGCCGCCTTCTGGCGGCGTCGTACAATAATTAACCTAACACTCGCCGACCATAGGGAGGCATTAAACCAGACTTTCGAATAAAATGTAAAATTCGGCGCCAATATACGGTTGTTAAACAAAGTAAATACCGTTATTCTGAAAAAATGAAAAAAGCTTTTATTTTCGATTTAGACGGTACTTTGACCAACAGTATCTATGATATTGGCGACAGTGTTAATTATCTGCTGACCCAACGAGGGCTCCCTTTACATAGTTATGATGAATATCAAACTTATATGGGCATGGGTATAAACGTTACCCTGAGCAAGGCCATGCCAGGTTATGACGACCTTCCCGAAGAAGAAAAAGCCGCTCTCCGCAAAGCGTATACGGCTCATAACGAGGAACACTGTCTGGATAAAACCCGCCCCTACGAAGGAATACCCGACGCGCTTAAGGCGCTTGAAGAACGCGGAATGGTAATGGGAATATTTTCCAATAAACCGCAGCCACTGGTTACCAAAATTGCAACATTTCTTTTTAAGGATTTTACCTTTGCTTTTATGCTGGGTGATGTTGAAGGTGCGCCGATGAAACCCGATCCGGCTAGAATGCTTGCGGAACTGGAAAAGCTTGGCATCAGTGCGGCGGATTCAGTTTTTGTTGGAGACGGTAAACCCGATGTTGTTACGGCAAAAAGAGCCGGTATGTTTGCCTGCGGAGTAAGCTGGGGGTTTAAAGGCCCTGAAGAAGTGGAAGGTGCAGATATCATTGTTTCACATCCCAGGGAAATACTGGACATCACTTAGGAAAAGCAATTGATAAAAAAAGGCAATCTTGAACAGCTCCTTCCCCTGGTAAAAAAAACTGCCTTTGATGCATGCAGCTGTATTTACAGGGAAGATACGGATCTCAAAATTGAAACAAAAGGCCCTCACGACTACCTTACCTATATTGATCTTTTTGTCAGTGAATATCTTGTGTCGGCATTGCCAAAACTACTGGAAGAATCGACTGTTATTTCCGAAGAAAGCAAAGCACAGAATGTTTCTGTACCCTACCGCTGGATTATCGATCCCATAGACGGCACCAACAACCTGGTATACGGCCTTCCGTTTTATGCGGTTTCTATTGGATTGGTTTGCGAAAATCAACCTGTACTGGGCGTGGTGTACCATCCACCTTCCGGGGAACTTTTTTCCGCTGCTGCCGGCTGCGGCGCTTTTGTTGAAAACGCGCTAATACCCGGAAGGCCAGCAAAAACAATCAAGGTAAACGAAGAAACAGATTTGGACAAGACAATTATTATGTGCGAAACTGATCCGTACTTCGAGCGGGACAAAAACCCATCCATGGATTTGATTAAAGCCGTTTATAAAAATTGTATAGATTGCCGCATTACCGGATCGGCAGCTGTGGACATGAGTTATATAGCTGCAGGCCGCGCCCACGTTCATTTTTGCCGTCATTTGAATCCATGGGATTATGCCGGAGGAGCGGCAATTCTTATCGAAGCTGGAGGCATAGTAAGTCAATGGGACGGAAGCCCCATAAGTTTTGAAATTGCAAAGCATACTAACCTTGCTTCGAACAATAAGACGGTTCATCAGGCAATGCTGGAAATTGTAAAGGATTTTATTTAAAATTGTATTGATTATGACGTATCAGTACTGGAATGAACAGCTTGAAACAATATCTCGCAAAGAACTGGAAGCATGGCAGCTGGCAAAGCTCAAAGAAACAGTAGGGCGCAGTCTCCGCACGCCTTTTTATCAAAAGCGGCTTACAGAATCGGGCATTAAAAGCCCTGACGATATTAAAAGCCTCGAAGACCTTAAACGTATTCCCTTTACAACCAAAAACGATCTGCGGGATGGATTTCCCTACGGTTTTCTTTCCATACCCAGAGACGAAGTAGTCCGCCTTCATGCATCAAGCGGTACCACCGGTACACCTACAACGATTTACTTTTCCCGTGATGATCTAAAACAATGGGCAAGTTTTATGGCCCGGTGTATTTACGGCACAGGCTGTACCAGGGCGGATGTATTCCAGAACATGATCAGCTACGGCCTTTTTACCGGCGGCCTTGGTTTCCACGCAGGCGCAGAAGAGGTGGGTATGCTGGTGATCCCCTCCGGCTCAGGAAACACCGCCCGCCAGTTTCGTCTTATGCAGGACTTTGGCACTACGGCAGTCCATGCAACCCCAAGCTTTCTCCTTCACGTTGAATCAAAGATGAAGGAAGAAGGTGTTAAACGGGAAAGTCTTCTTCTTAAGCGTGCCTTTGCCGGAGCCGAACCGTATTCCGAAGACACCCGCAAACGTATCGAAGGATTGCTTAACATAGAAGTCTTTAACTCCTACGGCCTTTCCGAGATGAACGGCCCCGGCGTTGCTTTTGAATGTCAGTGCAAGAACGGACTGCACATCTGGGAAGACGGCTATATTGCAGAAATCATCGATCCGGAAACCCTGGAAAATGTAACAGGAGACGGCAGGGGTGAACTGGTAATTACCATACTGTGCAGGGAAGCTACACCTATACTCCGCTACCGTACCCGCGATCTGACAGGTTTTATACCCGATAATTGCCCCTGCGGCCGGACACACCGCCGTCTCTACCGCATTACAGGACGCAGCGACGACATGCTGATCATCAACGGCGTAAACGTTTTCCCAAGCCAGATCGAAGAAGTGATCATGGCTATAAACGAAGTGGGCAACAACTATGTAATTGAAATAGAAAAAGAAGGCGTCCTGGACCGGCTGACCGTTAAAACTGAAATAAAACCGGAAAACTTTATGGACGATACCCGTCCTCTTAACGCATTAAAAGAAAAGATACGCCGCCAGATTCAGGCTTCGATCACCATTAACCCCCGGGTGGAACTCAATGAAGCGGGTTCCCTGCCCGTAAGCGAAGGCAAGGCTGTACGGGTAAAAGATTTGCGGCCAAAAGATCTGTAAAAAAACTGTATCCGCAGCCGTTAATCAACTTGCTTTTTTCAGGTTTTTTGGAATGATAATCCGGGCAATGGTCTCGTCGCCGTCCTTGAGTATGTCAAAGGCATTAACCCCAAGACCCAGCTTTTTCAGCATAATAACCAGCATCACCAGCCCCAACCCGGCTCCTTCCGAATCATCTACCATTTGAACCATATTTCCTTCGGGATCACTCAGCATTTGCATTATAGCCTCTTCCATATCCTCGTATTTTCTGGCATTGACAAGCTGTTTCTGGATACGTTCATGCTCTACATCATTAATAGTGGCGTTGTTTCTGACTTCTATTGTAATGCTGTTATCTTTCAGATGAAGAATCAGTCTGATATACAGCTCGTGCCGGCGCTGTAGGTCCAGATAATAATTGATATTGTTAAGGGTATCGCTTTTAAATGTACTCATACCCTGCTTGTAATCATTTACATCATTCAGATCCAGTCCCTGTTCGATAAAATACACCCGTTTGGTATTGGCTTTTTTGGCGTTAACGGCCAATTCCTGGATGCAGTAGATTAAATTATCCTTAAGGCGGCTTTGTTTGGCATGATCCAGAAAAGTCCCTATTACCTGCTCTATATACTGCTCTGTCTTTTTGGGCAGGGTATAGGTGGTCATTACCAGGGGAACTTCCTTTTTAATTGCCTGGGTAACTTTGTCAGAATCAATAATAATTTCTTGTAAATCGAACATTGTACCATTCCTTAAAACAAGTCAAAACACTAAAAACCTCAGCCCTGGCATAAGTTCCCAGCCAACAGCTGTTCATGATTAATAATGTACACAATTTATAAAAAATTACAAGAATCTGATAAAACTTTTGTCAAAATTCGTATAATTGCCAAGAATAAGTCTAAAATGGTATCCTTATTCAGCCATATTTAATTGGAGGAATTGTATGGAAAATGAACTGGTTAGCTTTGGTATTTTGTCGGTAATTCCGCCCCTGGTAGCTATCGCTTTGGCGCTTATTACCAAAGAGGTAATTTTTTCCCTTCTTGTAGGCATTATGTCCGGCGCCCTTATTTACAGCGGCATTGGGAATCCGTTGGGCATCTTTACCGTTACTATCGACACGATGATTGGCAAATTAGCCGACGAAGATAATGCCGCCATGGTGATATTTTTGGCCCTGTTGGGCGGCCTTGTAGCAGTAATTACAAAAGCCGGAGGGTCCAACGCTTATGGTTCCTGGGCGGAGCGCAAGATTAAATCCCGTGAAAGCGCCGGCATTCTTACCGCCTTTCTGGGAATGCTTATCTTTATTGATGATTATTTTAACTGCCTTACCGTTGGTACGGTAATGAGGCCTGTAACGGACAGATTCAGGATTTCCCGGGAAAAGCTTGCCTACCTTATTGATGCCACGGCAGCTCCAATTTGTATTATAGCCCCCATATCTTCCTGGGCGGCATCGGTAATTTCCTACTACCCCGATAAAGCGGGAGTTTCCGGAATGCAGGCATTTATCAGTTCAATTCCCATGAACCTCTATGCTGTACTGACCCTTTTTATGATTGTTTGGATTTCTCTGCGTAAAAACGCCGATTACGGTCCAATGGCTGCAGCAGAACGCAAAGCAAAAGAAGGAGCAGCAATCGAAAGCAGTACCATTGCCGGTAATGACGAACTTGAAAAACTTTCCGTTTCCGATAAAGGAAAAGTCAGGGATCTTGTTATTCCTGTAGTGCTCCTGGTTGTTTTTTCTGTTCTGGCAATGATCTATTACGGCGGTTATTGGGAAGAAGAAAAAAGTCTCTTTGACGCCTTTGGAGATACCGCAGCAGGCTTTGCCCTTGCTTTGGGGGGCATTTGTGCTATTGTAGCGGCCTTCCTTATCTTTGTACCCAGAGGCCTGGTAAATTTTAAAGACTTTTTTAGATCCGTCGGCCTGGGGATTAAATCTATGGTTCCGGCAATAATCATTCTTACCCTTGCATGGACGATTAGCGGAATCTGCCGGGACTTGCTGCAAACCGGTGAATATGTGGCAGCTGTTGTGGAAACTTCTTCCATGCCGGTGGTACTAATTCCGGCCATTTTGTTTATCGTATCCGCAGCCCTTTCGTTTGCTACCGGTACTTCATGGGGTACTTTTGGGATACTTATTCCAATTGCGATCAGTATTTGTGATATTGTTGCGCCTCAGCTTTCCATTGTTGCCCTTTCAGCGGTACTCGCAGGCTCGGTATTCGGCGACCATTGTTCTCCCATATCAGACACCACGATACTTTCGTCTACCGGCGCCAAATGTGACCATATCAAACATATCGCTACTCAGATACCGTACGCCCTTACCGTTGCGTCTGTTTGCTTTGTAGGGTATATAATTGCCGGGCTTACATCCGGGCTTGGATTTGCGGCAAGTACCGCAATTACCCTGCCAATTTCACTTGTGTTATTGATTGGAGCGTTATTGATTCTGCCAAAAGTGTTAAAATCGGCATAAACAATGCCGCCGCTTGTTGATGTACACGATGTAAAAAAACGCTTTAACCTGGAAGCAGGTTTTTTTGCCCAGCTTGGCAGGTATGTCTACGCTGTCAACGGACTTTCGTTTTCCATAGCCGAAAACGAAAGCTACGGTTTGGCCGGGGAATCGGGTTGCGGTAAAACCACCGCAGCCCGGCTTCTTGTGCGTATGTACAATTACGACAGCGGAGCCATAACATTCAAGGGTAATGAAATCGCCTCCTTTAAAAAGAATGATCTTGCTCAATATCGGCAAAAAGTAAAGTATGTGTTTCAGGATCCGGCTCGATCCCTTAACCCAAGGATGAACGTCTACAATGTACTTACATCAGGACGGCGATGGGCCGGCAGCGCTCATAAGGTTGATGAAAAAAAACTTAAACAAAAAGCCGCTGCAATTATTGAAGAAGTGGGACTTACTGCCGCAGACCTTGAACGCCGTCCTGCCGAATTTTCCGGAGGTCAGCGGCAGCGTATTTCCATAGCGCGGGGTCTTCTTGCCGAGCCGGAACTCCTTATATGCGACGAAGTCGTTTCGGCGCTGGACGTTTCCATACAGGCGCAAATCCTTAACCTTCTTATGGATATTCGCCGCCATAGGAAGCTTTCATTTTTATTCATTGCTCACGACCTTAAAGTAGCCTGCTGGTTTTGCGACCGTATCGGAGTAATGTACCGTGGAGAGATGATGGAAGAAGCGCCGGCGGCTAACCTTTACCAAACCGCGGCTCACCCCTATACCCGGCTTCTTTTTTCTTCGGTGCTTAATGCCGTCGGAGAAGGTGCATCCGAAGCGGTGAAATATACAGGAACTGCACTTAAAGGCGAAGTACGAACCACTTTGGAAGAAATAACCGGATGTTCATTTGCAGATCGCTGTCCTATTTCAACCGAACGCTGTTTTAAAGAAAAACCAACACTAAAGGAAATTAAAACAGGTCATAAACTGCGATGTTTTTTAAGTGAATGATAACCTAACCTGTATGGATCATTGACACTGTTGCTTACCTTCTGCACCAATGTTTCAGCATCAGCTAAATGTTTTGTATTGATACAAGTTACGGAAAAACCTTTGTTTTGGTAATGGGGTTAGCTTAGCTCCATGCATAAATAAATAAACAATGATATACTATGCAGTATGACAGATATCAAAATACAATTGGGTGTGGCATCAGCGGCGACTCAAATTGAGGGCGGCGATCTGGTGCATACCTGGAGCGACTGGTACAAAAAAGGACATATTCACGACAGCGCCGACCCGGCACGTGCCAATGATCACCTGCACCGCTGGAAAGAAGACATTGACCTTATGGCGGACATGGGCATAACGATATACCGGCTGAGTATTGAATGGGCGCGCATTGAACCTGCGCGGGGAGCTTACGACGAGGCTGCGGTCAGTTGGTACCGCGAATTGCTCAGTTATATAAAAAGCAAGGGTATTGCGCCCCTGTTAACGCTCCATCACTTTACCAATCCGCTCTGGTTCGAGGGCTCCGGCGGTTTTTCCGAACCGGCAAACATACCGGTCTTCCTTGGTTTTGTAGAGTATGCCGTAAAAAAGTTCGGCGATCTGGTTGACGAATACGTTACCATAAACGAACCGAATGTCTTCGCTGTTATGGGCTATTTTGACGGTGTTTTCCCGCCGGGCAGACGCTCTATACCGGAAACGCTCCGGGTACAATCTATTATGTCATCGTGTCACATACAGGCGTATGAGCTTATTCACAGGCTGCGCAAGGAGATGGGGTATACGAACACAAAGGTCGGGTTTGCACACCATGCACGGGTATTCGAGCCTCAATCAAAAAACAACCTGTGGCACCGGTTCATTGCCGGGCTTACTTCGCTCATGTTCCAGGGTGTTCTGACCCGCGCCTGTCTTCTTGGACGCTTCTCGTTCCCGTTAAAGAAATACGGCGCTGTGTGTCCCGGACAATATGCAGATTTTTTGGGGTTAAACTACTACACCCGTTCTACCGTTTCAAAACTGGGAGACGGTGTACGCGAAGGTTCGCATCGTAACGACCTGGGATGGGAGATTTATCCCGAAGGCATTGCCCAATGCGCCCGTGAATTACATGAATTGCTTCCGCGCCCCATATACATAACAGAGAACGGAACCTGCGACAACAACGACTCGTTCCGCTGCCGTTACATCCACGATCACCTGAAAGCCCTGGTTGATTCCGGTCTGCCTGTGGAACGGTACTACCATTGGTGTTTTACCGATAACTTTGAATGGTGCGAAGGCGAGAGCGCACGGTTTGGGCTGGTTCACATTGACTATGCAACACAGAAGCGGACAGTTAAAAACAGCGGTCGCTTCTTCGCTGCTATAATAAAGAACAGGGGCATAACAAAAGAAATGTACGATGAGTTTGTCGCACCGCAAGAGTACCATTTATGATCACAGATAAAGACGGCGTATTTTGCCTTGATACAGTCGGTACCGGATACATCTTCCGGTTAACCAATAACGGCCACCCGGAACATATCTATTACGGAGAGTGCCTTATTTCGCCCGACATCGAAGCACTTGTCCCAAAACGCACAGCCCAGGCCGGCTCTACTGTGGCTTATGACCGGGAAGATTTACTGTACTGTCTGGACACCATGTGCCTTGAATGGTCGGGCATCGGCAAGGGCGATTACCGTTACTCGCCGTCAGAAATAAAAATGCCAGACGCCGGCTTTGTCAGCGATTTTGTGTACCAGAGCCATAGCATAAGTCCGGGATCGTTGCCCATAAGCGGCTTGCCCTCTGCCCGTGTCGGCGAAAGCGAATGTACTTCGCTGTCCCTGTGCCTGGCTGATAAAGCCTGCGATGTAAAACTTACAATGATCTACACGGTATATGAACAAACAAATGTTATAACCCGCAGGGTTGTACTCGAAAACAACGACACCCGACCATTGGTTATACGTCGTCTGCTCAGTATGTCGCTCGACATGCCAAACATGGGCTACAACCTAATCACCTTTGACGGCGATTGGGCAAAAGAAGCGCATCGCCATGACCGGGCGCTTCAATACGGCATCTTTGTCAACGAGAACAGAACCGGTGCAAGCGGGAACAAGCATAACCCCGGGTTCCTGCTTTGCGAAAACAACACAACAGAAACTCAGGGCAGGGTTTACGGCTTTAATCTGGTATACTCAGGCAACCACTTTGGTTTTGTTGAGTTGAACAGTCACGAACTGGTGCGGGTGGGAATAGGCATAAGCCCGCACTGTTTTGAATGGGCACTGAATACAGGGGAACGCTTCGAGACGCCTGAAGCTGTTATGACATTCAGCAACGAAGGTACAGGCGGACTCAGCCGTAACTTTCACTCGTTCATTAACAACCACATTGTCCCTGAAGCATGGCAAGGCAAAGACCGGCCCGTGTTGTATAACTCCTGGGAACCATGTTTCTTCAAGTTCAACCAGGCCAAACTGCTCAAGCTGGCACGTGCGTCAAAAAAACTGGGCATGGAACTTTTTGTCCTTGACGACGGCTGGTTTGGAAAACGCGATAACGATACTGCCGGACTTGGAGACTACGAGCCAAACCGCCGCAAGTTTCCGCAAGGGCTTGGCCCTTTTGCCCACAAGATACGAAAAATCGGGCTTGATTTCGGGCTGTGGTTTGAGCCTGAAATGATAAACGAAAACAGCAATCTGTACCGTACCCACCCCGAATACGCCGTGCAGCAGAACGGACGGGAATCTACTCTGGGACGAAACCAGCTGATACTCGACCTCTGCAATCCGGCTGTGCGTGATTACATTGTTGCGTCAGTCAGCCGCGTACTTGATGAAACCGGCGCAAGCTATGTTAAATGGGACATGAACCGGCATATCAGCGAATTCTGGTCTGAATATATTCCGTCTCAGGGTGAGTTTTTTCACCGCTACATCCTGGGGTTGTACGACATACTCGGCCGGATTTTCGGGCCGCGTCCGCATGTGCTGCTGGAAAGTTGTTCCTCGGGCGGCAACCGTTTTGATCTTGGTATGCTGTGTTTCTCTCCGCAGATTTGGGCATCGGACAACACCGACCCCGGCGAGCGGCTCAATATTCAGGGCGGCCTTTCCTACCTCTATCCCCAATCAACAATTGGCGCGCATGTATCTGATGCGCCGCATCAGCAGACGTTACGCGACACACCGCTGGCTACCCGCTACAATGTTGCCTGTTTCGGCTGCCTGGGCTACGAACTTGATTTACGATACCTCAGTCCGGTAGAAAAACGCGAGATAAAAGAACAGATCGCCTTTTACAAAGCCCACCGGAAAACCTTTCAATACGGAAACTTTGAGCGGCTAGCCTCTCATAAGACAAACAAAACGCTGTGGCTGTGCCGCGACAAGGAACAGGCGCTGGCCGGATTTTTCCAGACAATGGCGGGTGTCAGCGAAGGGCCGGATACGCTCCGCATTCCCGGGTTTGCGCCCGACATGCGCTGCCGCGTGTCCACCCGCCCGCAAAGACTGTACATCAAACGCTTCGGCGGTCTGGTCAAGCACATAACACCCGTGGCGCTTAACCCGGCAGGCTTTATTTTGCGGACAGTAAACCGCCATTACGCACTGACCGACTGTGTTGAAACGTATGAATGTCAGGGCAGCGCCCTTGCAGCCGGGATAATGCTGAACAACCAGTTTATGGGAAGCCATTACAATAATAACACACGCTTGTTGGGCGATTTTGGATCGAATTTGTATACGATAGAAGCTGTTTCAGAATAATCACTACAGGAGGATTCGCTGTTATGCAAAGCACCTCAAAACGCAACCGACTGACCTTCGGCATGGGCACAATCGGAAGGGACATGGTCTACTCACTTATCAGCATGTATATGATCTATTACCTGACCGATGTGATTAAACTCCCCACCGGTACAATGTGGTGGGTGGCGAGCATAATCCTTGCTGCCCGGATTTACGACGCAATCAATGATCCGGTAATGGGTTTTATTGTCGATAACACGCACACGCGCTGGGGAAAATTCAAACCATGGATCGCTATTGGCGCGGTACTGTCCGGACTATTTACCATTCTTCTGTATACGGACTTTAATCTGGAAGGCAGCGCATTTGTCGGCGCATTCGCCGTATTCTACCTGATGTGGGGAATGAGCTTTACCGCCAATGACATTTCGTACTGGTCCATGCTTCCTGCGCTCAGCATCGATCAAAAAGAACGCGAAAAGATCGGAGCCATCGCCCGTATCTGCGCCAATGTCGGAATGTTCTTTGTTGTGGCCGCCATTGTGCCCCTGACCGGATTGCTGGGAGAACGCTTCGGCAGCCTGCAAAAAGGATATTTTGTTTTTGCCATAATGATATCGGCCGTAATGATTGCCGGACAATGTATAACACTGTTCGGAGTAAAGGAAGCCGGGCTGGTCGCCGATCGAAAACAGAGTACCTCCCTGAGCGAACTGTTCCGGATAATTTATAAAAACGATCAATTGCTCTTTACTGCCATAGCAATGTCGCTTTTTATGATCGGCTATATGACAACAACCAGTTTTGGCCTGTACTTTTTTAAATACGCATACGGCGACGAAGGAATGTACTCGATCTTTGCCCTAATCCTCGGCGTGTCGCAGATCACTGCTCTGGCTGTCTTTCCCATGTTCAGTAAACGGTATGAGCGCAAAACCCTTTTTACTGCCTCAATAATTCTGATTGTTGCCGGCTATATCATCTTCTTTTTCGCTCCGGCCACTGTAATGCTGTTTATTGGAATTGCAGGTATTCTGCTTTTTGTGGGGCAGTCTTTTGTACAGCTTTTAATGCTGATGTTCCTGGCCGACTCCGTAGATTACGGGCACTGGAAACTCGGTAAGCGAAACGACAGCATCACGTTTTCTCTCCAGCCCTTTATCAACAAGATGGGCGGAGCAATCGCCAGCGGCGTTGTTTCGGCAATTATTATTATATCGGGCATTAAAGAAGCCGAGACAGCCGCCGAAGTAACAAAGGAAGGCCTGTTCATGATGAAAACCGCAATGTTGATCTTTCCCCTTCTGTGTATCGTGGTAAGTTATATCATCTACCGGAAGAAGTACAAAATCGACAGCGGGTTTTACACACAAATTCTTTCCGACCTACGTACCAGGGGTGAGATAACAGACAAGGCAGATTTAAAATAACCGTACTGAACACATCAATTTTCCCATATCGGTGGCAACATATTGTGTCAAGTCCTAAAATAGGTTGACACATTTTATGCCGCAATCCTATACATTTAACAATATAATAATGGTACCTTGCTACAGTTTGCCGTTTCGCTGTACGTTATGTTATATGAGCGAATCAACTATTGTTAAAGCACAACCGAAAAAAACAATACTGAGGATAACGCTTGTTTCCCTTTTTGCAGCCCTTATTGCCGGAGGGAGTTTTGTAAAAATACCCCTGCCCTTTTCTCCGATTCCCATTGTGATGCAAAACCTTTTTACCGTTCTGTCGGGATTGGTTCTTGGCCCGGTTCTGGGATCGGCTGCTGTTGCGTTGTACCTTTTTGCCGGAGCCCTGGGCTTGCCGGTATTTTCCGGAGTTGGCGGAGGTATTGCCCGTTTTGCAAGTCCAACCGGCGGTTATCTTATCGGCTATTGTTTGGCAGCCCTGAGTGCAGGTCTTGTTGCAGGACAGCCAAACAAAGATGCGTCCCTGTTTCGTATCGTACTGGCTGCTACGTTGGGGTTCCTTATCGTATATATTCCGGGACTGCTTTGGCTGTACCGTTTTATGGAAAGCTGGCCTAAAACATTTACAGGCGGTTTTTTTCCTTTTCTTATTGGTGATGTGATCAAGATTGCTCTTGCAGCGCCTGCAGCAAAACGGCTGCGAAAAACAGCGGCGAATCAACTATATGAATGAATTAAGTTTCGGAAATCCTCTATATAAAATAAGGGGATTGTATAAAGAATTCGCCGCTGTCAAAGTACTCAATGGTATTGATCTTGATATCCACGAAAGCAAAACACTTCTTGTTGCAGGACCAAACGGATCGGGCAAAACAATACTCATGCGTATTCTGGCAGGTCTTTTGGAACCAGGAGCGGGAACAATACACTATCGCGGAGATGCATTGGAAACGGCGCTTAAAAAGAACGCTTCATTCCGGCAGCAATTGGGTATTGTTTTTCAGGATGCGGACTCACAATTTGTCGGAGAAACAGTGGAAGAAGACACTGCCTTTGGCCCTTCCAACCTGGGATTGAAAAAAAACGAAATTGAAGAACGAGTAACATCGGCGCTGGAAAGAACAGGACTTGCCGATAAACGAAAGCTGCCTCCACGCCGACTTTCCGGCGGAGAAAAGCGCCGCCTGGCCGTAGCGGGAGTGCTGGCGATGGGATGCAGTTCCATCATCATGGATGAACCGTTTGCCAATCTGGACAGACCTGGAGTTGTTCAGGTATTACAAATCATTCAAAGCCTTAAAAACGAAGGAACAACCCTCATAATCTTGAGCCACGAATTGGAAAAGGTACTGGCATTTACCGATCGGCTGGTGATCCTCCATCAGGGCCGGATACAGGATGACGGAAAACCGGAAGAAGTGCTTAACCGGCTGCGAAGCGAATACGGCATACGGGACCCTCGCCGATCCTACAAAACAGTGGAAGATTGTTCATGGCTCGAATAAAAGCTTCGCACCGGACTCCCTGGGCATATAAGGCCGGAACAACAGCACTCCACCGGTGCCCTGCCGGAATAAAACTCATCTTACTTCTTTTACTTTCCGCCGCTCCGTTTTTTGGCCTTCCATTCGCAGGAGGAGCGGCAGCATTGATCCTTATCGGTGCATTTTTTACAGGCATAAAACCGGGAGAGCTTCTTGCAGGCTCACTGCCTCTTTTGACTGTGCTTGTTTTATTTGCAGTATTCAGGTCTCTTAATATCGACTCCGGCATCCGGATTAACCGCGCTGATCTACAAAACGGTTTTTATATGGCCGCAAGTATCCTTATCTGTTTTGCCGCCGCCTCACTTTTCTTTGCGGTTACCACAATCACGGAAATCAGAAAGACCATTGCCGAAGTGGAATTAGTGTTATTCCGGCGGCAAGGCCGTCTGAGTCTTGCTCTGGCTTTAATGCTGGGTTTTCTCCCCCGTTTTTTTGAATGTTGGGAAAACGCAAAACTTGCCGTCAGCGCCCGTTGCTGTAAAAACAAATTTAAACAGGTTATGGTAATTCTGCCCCTTGTTACCGAGCGAATGATCGAGACAGCGGCAGAAACAGCCGAAGCCCTAACCAGCAGAGGGTATGAGTAAAATAATATTTAATTCACTTGACACTCATGGCCATTTTCAGCTAGCATTATTTCATGGGGGCGCGTAGCTCAGCTGGTTAGAGCGCCACGTTTACACCGTGGATGTCCGGGGTTCGAATCCCTGCGCACCCAAA
>Ga0082212_10001730_pt1 | contig 32082 bp, 17 predicted proteins | sample TergutNt197P3_FD_71548 | JGI IMG/M metagenome (GOLD analysis project Ga0082212, IMG submission 71548) | Neocapritermes taracua P3 segment gut microbial communities from Petit-Saut dam, French Guiana - Nt197 P3 | ecosystem: Host-associated > Arthropoda: Insects > Digestive system > Gut ...
CGGAATTTATCGAGCCGCCCCTTCGCGCCCTCGTCCTTCTTGTCCGCGAACACCGACCTCGCGCCGTCCACGGTGAACGTCCCGCCGACCTTGCCGCCCGAGACCGTGCCATAGAAACGGTCACCCTGCATGAACACGTCCAGCCGCTCGCCTTTCGTCGTGTAGGCCGTGAACCGCTCCAACGCGCCTACGGGCTTGCCCGAGAAACTCACCGACGTGGCCTGCACAACGGCCTTTGCGGAGACCGTCCAGTTGGTCGTCACGATGCCCATTTTCTTATCGGCCTTCACCTTCGCCGTCGCCTTCAGCGTCACCGTCCCGCGCACGGTCTTGCTGGCATCGTAGAGGAAGCCGTCATAGGCGGTCGTCTGGACGGGACCGCCCTCCGCGCCGTCCGCAGGGTCGGAGAGGTAGGAGTCTTGCTGCCCGTCGGCTCTCAGGGAACCCTGCGCCGACGCACTGAAGCCGCTGTCGCCCGCGCTGTTGGAGGCCTTGACCCAGTAGTAGTAGGTTGTCCCCGCGACGGCGGTGGTGTCGTTGTAGGGCGACGTGGTCGGTGTCCCAATTTGCGTTGCGCTTGCGCTGTTGTTGGCGGTGTTGCGATAGACCTTGTACGAGGTCGCGCCTGTGGCGGACGACCACGCGACGGTTATCCTGTCCGTGTACGTCGTGCTGGCGGAAACGCCCGTGGGTGCGGGCGGGATTGTGACGGCGACTGTCCGCAGACCTTGTGCCGATGCGCTGAAACCGCTGTCCCCTGCGATGTTGGATGCCTTGACCCAATAGTAGTACGCCGTCCCCGCGACGGCGGTGGTGTCGTTGTAGGGCGACGTGGTCGGGGTTCCGATCTGGGTTGCGCTTGCGCTGTTGTCGGCGGTGTTGCGATAGACCTTGTATGAGGCCGCGCCTGTGGCGGATGACCACGCGACGGTTATCCTGTCCGTGTATGTCGTGCTGGCGGAAACGCCCGTCGGTGCGGGGGGGATTGTGACGGCGACTGTCCGCAGACCCTGCGCCGACGCGCTGAAACCGCTGTCGCCCGCACTGTTGGAGGCTTTGACCCAGTAGTAGTACGCCGTCCCCGCGACGGCGGTGGTGTCGTTGTAGGGCGATGCGGTCGGTGTCCCGATTTGGGTTGCGCTTGCGCTGTTGTTGGCGGTGTTGCGATAGACCTTGTACGAGGCCGCGCCCGTGGCGGATGACCACGAGACGGTTATCCTGTCCGTGTACGTCGTGCTGGCGGAAACCCCTGTGGGTGCGGGCGGGATTGTGACGGCGACTGTCCGCAGACCTTGCGCCGACGCGCTGAAACCGCTGTCGCCCGCGCTGTTGGAGGCTTTGACCCAGTAGTAGTACGTCGTCCCCGCGACAGCGGTGGTGTCGTTGTAGGGCGATGCGGTCGGTGTCCCGATCTGCGTTGCGCTTGCGCTGTTGTCGGCGGTGTTGCGATAGACCTTGTACGAGGTCGCGCCTGTGGCGGATGACCACGAGACGGTTATCCTGTCCGTGTACGTCGTGCTGGCGGAAACGCCCGTGGGTGCGGGCGGCGGCGTGGGCATGTATTCATACGCGCCCATGTCCACCGTGCCGTTATAGATGCGCGGGTTGCCGTCGAGGTCGGAGTCCCCCGGGGCATACGCATTGTATCCTTTGTTGATGCATGGCGAGCCCTCTTGGAGGTGGAAGTCGCCGTTCGCCGCGTCCGCGAAGAGCGGGTCCGCCGCGATGTTCCCTATCCCGATCGGCAGCGGCGCGGTGCAGGAATAGGTGAACGTGCCGCTGGTGTGGTTCGACGACGTGCCGCTGGAGACCGTGTTCCCCCACACGATGCAGTTCCTCAGCGTGCCGCCGTTCGCCCCGCCGCCGTCGGAGAAGGCCGAGTTGCCCGTCAGCGTGCAGTTGTTCAGCCTACCCGAATGCGCCCCGCCGCCGTAGTAACCGGCCGCGTTACCCGACAGCACGCAGTTGTTCAACGTACCGCGATACGCACCAGCACCATATTTCGCCGTGTTACCAGCCAACACGCAGTTGGTCAACGTACTGCTGCTCAACGAACGACCATACGTCCCGCCGCCTTGTTCTGTTGCCATGTTATTCTCCAGTGTGCAATTGTTCAGCGTACAGTCATACGCCCCGCCGCCGTAGGTTGCCGTGTTGCCCGTGAGCGTGCAGTTGCTCAGCGTGCAGTCACAAACCCCGCCGCCACCGTTGGAGGATGCCGTGTTATTTTCCAGCGTACAATTGTTCATCTCCCGGCAACCATACGCCCCGCCGCCGGAACCCCTTGCCGCCATGTTGCCCGTCAGCGTGCAGTTGTTCAGCCTACCAAAATACGCCCCGCCGCCGGAACCTTCTGTTGTGTTACCCGACAATACACAGTTCATCAGAATACAGTCATGCGCCCCGCCGCCGCCAGAACTACTTGCTGTTGTTGTGTTGCCTGTCAGCGTGCAATTGTTCAGGGTGCTTCCATACGCCCCGCCGCCGCCACCATTCCCTGTACCCGTCGCCGCGTTACCCGTTAGCGTGCAATTGTTCAGCGTACACTCATACACCCCGCCGCCACTGGATGCCGTGTTGCCCGTGAGCATGCAGTTGTTGAGCGTGCTATAAGCCGCCCCACCGCCTCTGGAAGTGGAAGCCATGTTATTCGTCAACACGCAGTTGTTCAATGTACCGTTATACGCCCCGCCGCCTTCCCTGGAGACGATATAAGTTGAATTCCCATTCATGAGCGTGAACCCCGAGAGGACGGTGTTGGTGTGCCCCTCTGCGCTTCCCAGCGTCGCGCAACGGCTCACATCGCCACCGTCGATGATGGTCACCTCCGCGCCGCCCGTGCTTTCGATGGTGATGGCTTTGTTGGCGGTGCTGATGGGGGAGTAGGTTCCGGGGGCGACAAGGAGGATGTCGCCTGCTTTGGCGTTGTCGATTGCCGTCTGGAGCGCGGTGCCGCCGCCGCTGATGTTGACGGTCGCAGCGCGTGTTGCGGTTACAAAGAGGGTAAGCGTCAGTAGCGCGACGCTAAGGCGGCTGCCTTTTAAACTACCCCGTCTGCCTCCGGCATCCACCCCTTCAGAGAAGGGGAATTTGGTGCCCCGTCTTGCTTCGTAATCCACCCCTTCAATGAAAGGGAATTTGGTGCCCGTGTATCCGTTCATCATTGTGTCCTCTGTTGGCCCGTTCATTTTATAAGGTCGGCCTCCCATGGGCATGGAAAGACGCACCTCTGATTTTTAACAATGCCCAACCAAGGCACGACCAAATGCCCAACCTCAAACACTGCATATAGTTCAGCGGCACGCCTAAAAAAAAGGACGTACCCCATACTTTACACTTGAGGTTCAAATACTCTTGCGGGTAAGTGTGTTTCACGTTGACCGCAAGTTTGGTCGTCTTTGGTTGAATGCTCTGCACAAAAGTACAAAACAAATTTTGCGAAGGAAGTGTGACCTTCGCGGCAAGGTGTCACGGGAACTGCCCGTGACGGTCAAAGAACCAGTCTCAAAACGACACCCGCCGATTGAGATGGGAAAAAGGTTACCCTTTCCGCCCTCCCATTGCAAGGGGAAAATTTATAATGCATAATTCATAATGCATAATGCATAATTGGGAATCGCCGGGAGCGCAAGGCTTCCGCCTTGCAATGAGGAATTAAAAAGAAAGTAATAGGTAATAGGTGATAGGTAATAGGTGAAAGGTAAAATGTAAAAGGTAAAAGGTAAAAAGTAAAAGGTGAAAGGTATCTGTAAAAAAATCCTTTGTGACCTTTGTGCCTTTGTGTGAGATATTATTTCTCTGCGCCTTTGTGTGCCCCACTCGTCGCACGTCGCGCGAGCGGGGTCCCCTGCCTCTGCGCGAAAATAATCCTGCCCAAAAATCCTTTGTGCTCTTTGTGCCTTTGTGTGAGTATATTTATCTATCTGTTTTTATTTAACCACGATGGAATGCGCAATGGACGCTATTTTTGTGCCTATTGCGGAAACCATTGTGACCATTGTGGTGAAAAAATCCTCTATAGCGAAAAAACACCTTCGTCCCCTTTGTCCCTTTCATCCCCTTCGCATGAAGATAAAAAACGAAATAATTTTCTCACACGAGATGCAAAGGCCAAGCAGGTGTTTTTAGACAGGGAACCCAGAATCTGAAACACTTCATGGCCTCTTGCCTTTTGCTGCTCAACGTGCCTGTTCACGGAGGGCGACAAGCTCCTTCATCACGTTGGCGAGGCTGCCGCTCCATGCGGAGAGGCCGAACGCATCGTGCAGCCGGGTGTAGAGCGCGAAGAGTTTTTCGTAAGCGGGGATATTCTCGGGGATGGGGGTGTAAACGTGCTCACGGGTGCGCGTGAGCTTCTGCGCCTCCTCCACCGTTTTGAATGCGCCGCCCGCGACTGCGCCGAACAGCGCCGCGCCGAGGGCGCACGTCTGGTCGGAGGCCGCGACCTTCATGGGCATATTCAGGATGTCGGCGTAAACCTGCATGAGGAAGGGGCTCTTGACCGCCAGCCCGCCGCAGGTGATCACCTCATCGACCCTCACGCCGTACTGGCGCACGCGGTCGATGATCATGCGCGCGCCGAAGGCGGTGGCCTCGACGAGCGCGCGGTAAACCTCGTGCGGCTTGGTGTGGAGCGTCTGCCCGACGAGCAGGCCCGAGAGGCGCACGTCGGTCAGGACGCAGCGGTTGCCGTTGTTCCAGTCGAGGGCGAGCAGGCCAGTCGCGCCGGGTTTCATCTGCGCGGCCAGCGCGTCGAGCTTGTCGAACATCGCGGGGCCTGTGCCGTAGGCCTCCGGCACGAGGTTGTTGGTGAACCACAGGAAGATGTCGCCCACCGCGGACTGCCCGGCCTCGATGCCGTAGTAGCCGGGCAGGACGGAGCCGTCCACGATGCCGCACACGCCGGGGATGTCGGGGAGGGTCTGCGTGTTCCGCGCCACGAGCAGGTCGCAAGTGCTGGTGCCTAAAATTTTCGCCAGCGTGCCGTCCGCGCACCCCGCGCCGACCGCGCCCATGTGCGCGTCCAGCGCGCCGACCGCGACGGCGGTGCCTTCGGGCAGGCCCAACCTCTGCGCCCACGCCGCAGAAAGCCCGCCCGCCTTCACGTCCGCCGTGTGGGCGGTGTCAAAGAGCCTGTCGCGCAAACCCGCCAGCGCGGGGTCGAGCGCGTTCAGGAAATCCTTGTCGGGCAGGCCGCCCCACGCGGATGCGAACATGGCCTTATGCCCAGCCGTGCAGACACTGCGTTTGAGCGTCAGCGGATCCGGGTCCCCCGTCAGCAGCGCAGGTATCCAGTCGCAGAGCTCGACGAAGCTGAACGCGGCCTCGAACACGCGCGGGTCGGTGCGCTTGCAGTGCAGGATTTTCGACCAGAACCATTCCGACGAATACGTGCCGCCGCATTTGGCGAGATACTGCGGGCGCATCTTCTCCGCCAGCGCGGTGATCTCCGCCGCCTCGGCGTAGGACGAGTGGTCTTTCCACAGCCACGCCATGGCGTTGAGGTTGCCCTCGAACCCCGGCAGGAGCGCAAGCGGTGTTCCCCCTTTGTTGACGGGCATGGGCGTCGAGCCAGTGGTGTCCACGCCGATGCCGACGATTTTCTCGGGCGCGAAATCAGGGTCGGCGGCGACCGCCTTCGCAAGCGCACCGCGCACAATCTCGCCGAGGCCTGCGAGGTAATCGGCGGGGTTCTGCCGCGCCACGTTCGGGTCGCGCCCGTCCAGCACCACCCCCATCTCGCCCGACGGGTACGCATAGACGCACGTCGCGACCTCCGCGCCCGTCTCCAGGTTCACAATCAGCGCGCGGCACGAGTTCGTGCCGTAGTCCAAGCCTAACGCATACGTTGTCATGTTTTTTAATCTCCCAGTTCTCATTAGCGTTTCAAATGTTACCCGTTTTCATCAGCGGCTTCAATTCTAAACCGAGGGGAAATGGCGTTTCCCCACCGTTTTTTCCCTCGCGCAAAGACGCAGAGGAATTTTAGATTGAGAAAACCTTATGTGCCCCCAAAGGGGAAATCCCGTAAAATCCTGTTCATCCTGTCAAAAATAAATGTCCCTTTTTTTCTCACACAAAGGCACGAAGGGCACAAAGGGGATTTTTGAATTTTAACATTGGTTTTCAAATCCTGTTAATCCTGTCAAAAAATCCTGTTAACCCTGTCTAAAATAATCGTCCGTTTAATTTAACCGCAGATGACGCAGATTTCACAGATTAAAAAACAATCCTGTAAAATCCTGTTCATCTTGTCAAAAATAATCCTCCGTTTTTTTCTCGCGCAGAGGCGCGGAGGCGCAGAGTTTTTTTCAAGGGGGGCATATAAAATCTCTGCGTCCCTGCGCGAAAACAATCCTGTCAAATCCTGTTCATCCTGTCTAAAACAAACATCCGTTTAATCTAACCACAATAGACACTATAGAAAGCACAATGGACACTATTCTTGTGCCTGTTATGAAACCTATTGTGTCTATCGTGGTAAAAACAATCCTGTGAAATCCTGTTCATCCTCTCAAACAATCCTTTCTGACCTTTGTGTGAGATATGAGTTGTCCGTTTTTTCCGGTTACAGGTATGGCGCGAGCACGGTCTCGTCGATGATTTCCGCGCCGGTCTCGGCTTGGATTGCGGCGAGGTCGAGACCTTTCTCTTGCGCGAGGCGGCGGGCGCGGGGGGTGGCGCGGACACGCGGGGCGCGGGGGGCAAGGGAGGGCAGACATTCCTGTCTGCCGGAATCCTCGCGCGCAGGATTGCCTGCGCCACCCTCTCTCTCGACCTCTTCGCCGGGCTCTCCGATCACGCCGATCGCCGACCCCGCCAGCACGATGCTTTTCTCTGCGGCGATGACCGCGAGCAATGTCCCCGAGGCGGGGGACTCTAACTCATACGCCGCCTTGTCGGTGGTCAGGTCGGCGACAATCTCGCCCGCAGCAATCGCGTCGCCGACCTGCTTGCGCCAGCGCGTAATCGTCACGTCAACAAGGTTCGCGTCGAGTTGCGGTATGATAATCTTGGTCATAGCAAACTTCCTTTTTTTCTTTAACCACAATGGACACTATAGAATTCACAATGGACACTATTTTCAAGGCATTGCCATTGTGCCTATTGTGAAAACCATTGTGTCCATTGTGGTTAAAAACCATATGCGCCCGAAGGGAAATCCTGTCAAAAAAGCCTTCATTTCTTTAATTCGCGGGTCGTTCGGGGGGTGGCGCGTCGGGGGTCCGCTTGACGGAGCAGTGCAGGTGCTCGCCGCCGCTCGCGCCGGGTTTCTCGTACAGCACGAAGTCGAATCCGGATTGCCACGCGAGTTTGGCGAGTTCGCTGAGGCTGATGCCTTCGCAGGTGAGGTCGATCGCGCGCCCTTCGCGGTGCAGGGATTTCTCCAGATGGATGCCCGTGGGGCGGTAGGCGTCGTGCACCTTGAGTTTCGCCTTGGCGCTTTTTTTCTCCAGCAGGTTGACGAGGCGTTTGAGCGGCACCTCCATGGCGCGGTGGATGAGGTGGTCGTCCTCTTCGGGGTCCTTCTTGTTGTCGCTGTCGAACCAGACGCGCTTATCCTCGAAACGCACGATGTCCTTCTTCTCGCTGAACGTCGCAAGGTCAATCGGGCCAGACGCCAAGGTCTCCCTGCCGCGCGGCAGGTTCGAGTCAACGGGGAACGCCGCGGGCGCGTCGCGCACGGGGCTGTGCAGATCGGGGGCTGCGGCGGACGGCTGGGGTTCTTCGGTCTTCGCCTCCTCCTCCTTGTCGGGCTTGGGCTTGGCGCGGCGTTCCAGCAGGAAACACGCCGCGACGCCGAGCACGCACACCAGCGCGGCGACAATCACCGCGTACTTCATCCATGCGTGGAACGCACCCTGCTCGCCGAAGTCCCTGAACGTCTCGGGCGGCGGTATCTCGTTCAGAATTGCCATGTCAGTCTTCCTCGTACAGAGGCTCGCCTGAGGATGCCTCCGCTGTGCCTAAAATCTCCTGCACGGCCGCCGCGTCGCCTTTCGGGAGCAGTTCCTGCTGCGGCGCGGCCGCGCCGTCCTGATCCTCTTTACGCTTCTCTTTTTTGTGGAGAGCCTTACGCGCCGCGGGCTTGGCGCGTTGGAGCGTGGGGTCGAGTTCGTTGAGGTCGTCAAGGTTCTTCAAGCCGAAGTGGTCGAGGAACGAGGCGGTTGTGCCGTACAGGAACGGGCGCCCCGGCAGGTCGCTGCGCCCGACGATGCGGATGAGGTGCAGCTCCATCAGCGCCTTGACGATGTGATCCACCATCACGCCGCGCACGGACTCAATCTCCGACTTCGCGATGGGCTGGCGGTACGCGATGATCGCAAGCGTCTCCAGCGCGGGACGCGACAGGCGGTTCGGGCGATCCACTTTCAGCAGGTCGCGCACCCACCGCCCGCAGCACGCTTGCGTCTGAAAGCGGTAGCCGCCGTTCGTCGCCACCACCTCGATGCCGATGCCCGTGCGGGCTAACTCTTTCGCTATGCCGTCCAGCGCGTCCGTGATTTCGCGCGGCGACGCCTCCGCAAACAGTTTCAGCGTCTCGCTCTCCTCGCCGCCCGCCACACTCGCGAGACACGCGCGGATGTCCTCCACCGTCAGCGGGCGATCCGCGCCGAACAGCAACGCGCCGACAATCTGTTGCAGACTCGACGGCAACGGCAGTTTCACATCATCAAGGCTCGCCATACTCGCCACCTCCCTTATTCTCGTACATCACATTCGCCTCCGGTAAAATCACAATCTCATGGAACACGTCGTTCTGCTGCAAGACAATCTGGCGCAGGCGCAGCAGTTCCAGCAGCGCCAGAAACGTCGCGATAATCTCCCCGCGCGGCGACCCCGGGGTGAACAGCGCGGAGAAATACACATGCTGCCGCGCGCGCATCATCTCGACGATCGCGTCCATCTTGTCCGGCACCGACCAACGTATGCCCTCCAGATGCCCCAGCGGCTCGAGGTCCGTGCGCGAAAGCACATCCTGAAACGCAGACAGCAAGTCGAACAGCCCGATGTCGCCCAGCGCCTGCCCTACGTCCACCGCGTCCTTCTCGAACGCGGGCGCCTCGCCGCCATAGACGAACGCCTCGCTTTTCAGCACCTCCATCTCCAGCAGCCGCCCCGCCGCGTCCTTGAACTTCTTGTACTCGATGAGTTGCCGCACGAGGTCGAGGCGCGGGTCAACCCACTCCTCATCGCCCCCCTCGTCCGCCGGGCGCGACTCCACGGGCAGCAGCATACGGCTCTTGATCATCATCAGCGTCGATGCCATCACCACGAACTCCCCCGCGATGTTCAGATCCAGCATCCGCATGATGTCGAGGTAGTCCATGTACTGCCGCGTGATGCGCTCGATGGGGATGTCATAAATGTCCACCTCCTCGCGCCGTATCAGATACAGCAACAGGTCAAGCGGTCCCTCAAAGACCTCCAACTCCACCTTGTAATCATCCGCCAGCAACGACTCTACCGACATACCAAAAAACTCTCCTATTCCCTGATGACCTCGCACGTATCGGGAACCGCCTTTTTCCCGACAACCGTATTTAGGGGTACAGTTACACGTTTTAAATTGCGACAACCGTAAAATGCTTCATCCCCAATAGATACAACGCTTGAAGGAATCGTCACGCTTGTCAGCGCATGGCAAAAAGCAAATGCCTTATAGCCTATATTCGTGACGTTGGGCGGGATTGTCACCTCCCACAAACGGCTACACCCATCAAACGCCCTGTGCCCGATGTTCGTGACGCTGGACGGGATTGCAATATGCGTCAAGCCACGGCATTTCAAAAATGCGCCCTCTCCGATGGAGGTTACACCTTCTGGAATCGTCACATCTGTCATTCCAGCGTAATACTCGCATACCACATGCCCGATGGATTTAGCATTGGACGGGAGCGTCAAGCGTGTTGCGCCTTGATACCCGGAAAACGCGCAAACCCCGATGGACGTGACCGTTGACGGGATGGTCACATCCGTCAGTCCAATGCACTCGTCAAACGCTTCTTGCCCAATGGAGATCACGCCTTCAGGAAGCGTTACACGCGTCAAGCCCCTGCACCCCCCAAATGCGCGCTCCCCAATGGTTCTGACGCTGGATGGGATGGTGACGCACGTCAAGCGGCGGCACCACTGGAACGTCTCTTTCCCGATGACGGTCACGCCCTCTGGAATCACGATGTTTGTCAAACCGTGGCACCCGTAAAATGCCTTGTCCCCGATGAAGGTAACGCCCGCAGGAATCACGATGTTCGTTACGCCGTAACAGTCCCAAAACGCACCCTTCCCGATGCTTGTGACGCTGAGCGGGATTGTTATGTGCGTCAAGTCCCGACACCGCCTGAATGCCCCGTCCCCGATAGACGTTGCCCCTTCGGGAATCGTCGCAATGGTCAAGCCGTCGTAATATTCAAACAGCACGTTTCCTGTGCCCCCGACATTCGTCTGATGCGTCAAGCGCGTTGCCCCATTATAACCGGAAAACGCGCAGACCCCGATAGACGTGACCGTTGAAGGAAGCGTCACGTTCGTGATCCCTGTGCAGCCATTGAACGCCCAACCCCCGATAGACTTGACACCTTCAGGAATCGTCACGTCTGTCAAACCGCGACACTTGTTAAACGCATATTCCCCGATGGACGAAACACCCTTTGGAATCATGATGTTCGTCAAGCCAGCGTTAGAAAAAGCATAATCCCCGATGGATACAACACGCTCAGGAATCACGACGCTTGTTAAGCCCTCGCATTCACCGATGGCGAATTCCCCGATGCCCACAACAGGACGCCCCCCCAACGTAATGGGTATCACGAGAGTGCCCACTGGTTGGGGTGAAACAGCGGGATGATTCCCTTTGAAACTTCTACGCTCGATAATCGCGCCACCGTGCTCCGCCGTATAGGTATATGTATATTCACCCACGGTTTCGGTGTTGTTCATCTTTCCGCATCCACATGGCAGCGCAAGCAATCCCGCCAACGACAGGAGCAGGGCGAGCGGTCTCTTAAAGACCTCCACCTTCACCTTGTAATCGTCCGCAAGCAATGACCCTACCGACATATCAAAAAACTCCGCAAACCTATTCTTCCCGAAACACAAAATTGAACCGCCCGCCGGGCGCGGCGTCCCCGTTGACATACCAATCCATCGGGTCATCGGACTGCATATTGTCCGTCCATTTAAATTCAAAGTTGAGTTTATCGGGCATGAGGCGCAGGGACGCGCGCGGCACGGTAATCATCATCTTGTTTTTCTCGATGATGTTTTTGAACGCCTTCTCGCCCGCCCCCTTCCATTCACCGTTGACGAAGCATTGGAGCGTGTCACCGCCAACGATGCGATAATCGTAGCCCTTCCATCCTGTGGCGAATTTCCTGTCCGCGTCGATATACAGCCGCATCCAGTTGTCGCCCGTCTTGGGCGTGATGTCGTCCACGGTCTCGACATAAAAATAAAGGTTGTTTTTGTCGTGCGCCACTTTCATGATGTGAAAGTCATTGCGCCCCGTGGTGTTGGTGTACGTGACAGGCGGCTCGGACTGTGCGCCGGGATGGTTGCGATGCTGCGCGTCACCTGTGTAATCGGTATAGACAGCCGTCACCTGCCCCCAGTGGTTCAGGCTCGTGATGGGCGACGGGACGGGGCGCGACGCGGGGATTTCCCCGATGCCTTTGTATCGCCTGATGTTGTTCACCAACTGCATATAATAATGGTCTTTGAGCCCTGCGGTAAGGCTCGGCTCGAGGTCGCGACTGTACTCGGGGCTTGCCAGATCGCAAAACCACGAGTGCTCGGGGTTGCTGTCCTTGCTGTCCCAACGCCCCGCAATCCACTCGTTCCAGCCCGTGACAAAAACAAACGGCACGTTTTCCGCGAGCGCGAATTCCCACTGCTCCTGAATATTGTGACCGTAGAAAATATCGGTCTCGGGGTTGCCGTGCGAACGGTTGCGGTAACTGCGCCCCCAGTTGTCCTTGTTGCCATAGAACGCCGCGCCGCCCATCCCCGCAGTGGGGTTGGGGTGCTGCGCGACCGACACGTTGACGATTTCCCTCTCGCCCCGCGCATTGACATGAACGCTCGGCTGGCGGGTGAAACTTATCCACGGCCAGCCATTCACGCGCTGCGGCTCGGTTGGCCACTGCGACTCCCTGATGGTGAAAAAGTCAAGGCAACGCTGATCCTTCACGTCTTTCGACGCGCCGATGATCAACGGCTTACCGTCTAGATAAAACCAACATTCGGGATGCCTGTAGGGCGCGCCCTCCGCATAGCACCGCTCGTATATCTCCTTGATGGTCTCCCCCGAACGGGTGTTGGTGTAATAGGCAATGCGGGGAGGGTTTTTCCCTTGCGCCCGCACGGCATCCATCGCTTTCATCAGGGCCTCGGATTGCGCGGGGTAGGTGTTCCTGTTGGTCGCGTCGATGACCAGCACATCAACGCCAGCGTCGGCGAGCAACTGCACGTTCCGCAGATGCACCCACTCGTCATCGCCCCGATAATAACCGTAAACCGGCTCACCCCAGAAATAATATTTCCCCTTGCCGCCGCCCCAGTTCGGGTCGCTGGCATTCTCAAACACTTCGGGGTGCTTGGCGTGTATCTCGCTTAAGTCCCAATGCTTCGGGGAAGTCGGCGAACCCTTGTCGCCCTGCCACAGGAAATAAAACATCGCCACATGGCGGCCGGGCTTCGGGTCGCCCACCGCGTCGTTCTGCAATAACGTGCGCCCCAAATCGTCAGTCCCCGCTAAAACCTGCGCCGAGACGGACGGCGCAGTGCTTACCGTAACACAGATAATGATGACTGAAAGAATGACACGCCGCACGTTTTTAATCCTTTACCCCCTCACGCCAGACCCACCGCCCGCACACGCGAACAAATCGAGCGGTCCTTCAAAGACCTCCAGCACGACCTTGTAATCGTCCGCAAGCAATGACTCTATCGACATGGCAAAACCTTAACCCCTCAAAAAAGAAAACAATCAGTATAACGTTTCCACGACCCTGTTTCAAGCCTGTAAGCGACATCGCGAAACGTTTCCGGTCGCCGTATTCTCTCGGCTAACGCGCCTTAACTTTGCCTTGCCATATCATGGCCGAGATGAAAAAGGCTGACCCCTTGTTGTTATGTGTTATGGAGCGTGGCGACGCGCCGCCGCGTTCAACATTCCTAATTCTTCATCTCTCCCTGCTTGACCTCGCGGGCAAACGGGGTTATGATTATTTCCTTATGCGTTTTTCGCTTTCGACAAATTGGAATGCCGCGCGTCACGCGGATGGGGAGGCGCTGGTTGAGGAAATCCTGTCGCTGGGGTTTGATGCGCTGGAGTTGGGGTACAACACGACCGAGGCGCACGTGGAGGGCATCAGGCGGTGCGTCGCGTCCGGCGCGGTGACCGCCGATAGCGTCCACAGTTACTGCCCTGTCCCCATCAGCGCGCCGCACGGCTATCCCGAGTTGTACCTGCTGGCCTCGCTGGATGACGACGACCGCGCGATGGCCACCATCATGCTGGGGCGCACGCTGGAGTTCGCCGCGACAATGGGCGCGCGCGCGGTCGTGCTGCACGCGGGGCGGGTCTTCCTCGACTCGCGGCTGTTCGGGAGCCTCAGCACGCGGCAATTGCAGGATGTGCTGTCGGAGGCGGGCAACGACCCGGCTTCCATGCGTTACCAGAAGGTGCTGGAAAAGGCATTGCGGCGGCGGGCGAAACGCGCCCCAAAACATTTCGACGGGTTCTGCCGCTCGCTCGACACGTTGCTCCCGCGCTTTGAAAAGGCGGGCGTCACGCTGTGCCTTGAAAACCTCCCGTCCATCGAGGGCTTCCCCGACCGGGACGAGATGCAGCGGCTCCGCGCGCGTTTCGCCTCCGCCCCGCTCGCCTACTGGCACGACATGGGGCATGGGCAGGTGCGCGAGTTCTTCGGCTGGGAGGGTCACCTCGACACCGCGCGTCTGCTGCTGCCCATGACGCGCGGCATCCACATCCACGACGCGCTGCCCATCGACAACGACCATCTGCCGCCGGGGAGAGGGCGGATTGATTTCAGCGCGTTTGCGTTCTACGGCGCGGCGGACGTCATCCGCGTGTTCGAGCCTGAGCCGCAGGCCAAGCCCGAGGTCCTGCGCGACGCGCTCCGCAGGGTGCGCCAGGCATGGGCGGGCGATGCGGGGTTGACATCCTGAGCCAATGGCCGTATCATTTGAACATCACAGGACAGAAAGGAAAGTATGAAATCGACAAAACGTTTGGCGGGTCTCTTTGCCCTCGCGGTCGTGCTGATTGCGGTGCTGGCGGGGCTGTGGATGCGTGTTTCAAAGCCGGCTTCTGACGAGTTTGCGGAGGAGGAAGGGCTCTCGCTGGTGCAAATCATCACCACGCGAAAAACGCAGGCGCCGAAAAAGGGCGCGGTGTCCAAGGGGGCGCCTAGCGCCGTCGAAGGCAGGCAGGGGCGTGATGCCGGCAGTGCGCGTTATGCAGGAAACGATCCCGATGATTCGGACGATGAGGAGGATACACCAGAGGAAAAGGCGCTCAAGCGCTGGGAGGACATCATCGCCGTGTTCTACGAGGAGACGGAGGATGATGACGATGCGGACGACACGGACGCTGGCGGCAGCGGGAGCGCCGCCGCGACAACCCCGAATGCCCAGCCCAAAGAGCCGCGCGTGACGCTCAACGACCAGTTGGACATACGCGACGCTTTCCGCGAGATGAGCGAGGAGAACCGGATGGAGGAGGTGCACCACGCCATGAACCTCCTGCCCGATGAGTCGGTGGAGGTCATGTATGGCGTGCTCTTCGACAAGACCCAGCCGGAAGACATCATGGACGTGATTTTCAGCGACATCCTGAACCGTGACGAAGGCCTCAAAATCCACATGCTGCGGGAAATCGCAAAGGACAAGGATCATCCGCTGTACGCGATAGCGGCTCACATCCTGGAAGTGACGGATGACGAGTGACCTCGACATGCGCAGGACCGCCCGGCCGCTCCCGTTGCGCCTGATGCGCGAGGTGCGGTCGAACGCGCTGAGGCGTTTCGTGTTCGGCGCGGGCGTGGGCAACCTGCTGGCGCTGCGGAAATTCAAGAGGCGCAAGAAGCACGGGAAGATTTTCCCGCCCATCGTGTTCGTCAGCGCGACCCAGCGGTGCAACCTCTCGTGTCGCGGATGCTGGGCGACAGGCGCAGCGAATCCCGCAGACATCTCCGCAGACCTGCTGGATAAGATTGTCCGCGAAAGCAGGACGCAAGGCTGCCGTTTCTTCGGCATCTTGGGTGGCGAGCCGCTGCTGCTGCCGTGGCTTCCCGACTTCTTCGCGGCGCACCGCAACAGTTATTTCCAACTCTTCACGAACGGCCGCTTTCTGGATGATGCGGTGGCGCAGAGGCTCGCGGCGGCCGGGAACGTGTCGCCGCTCATCAGCGTGGAGGGTGTCGGGCCGTCGTATCTCGCGCGGCGCGATGACAGCGGCATGTACGCCGCCGCGCTCGGCGCGATAGAATGCTGCCGCAAGGCGGGCCTCGTGCAGGGCGTAGCGACCAGCGTGTCCGTGTCCAATTTCAAGGACACCGTCAGCCCGGCGTTCATTGACGAGATGCTCGCGCGCGGCGCGCATTATGTGTGGTACTACATCTACCGGCCGTCCGGACCCAACCCCGGCTTTGAGGACATCCTGACTGACGGCCACGTGCGCGATCTGCGCCGCTTCCTCGTGGAGCAACGCCGCCGCGTGCGCTCGGGCGTCATCATCGACACATACTGGGATGAGCGCGGCAACGCCCTCTGCCCCACGGCGGCCGGCATTAACGTGCATATCGCCGCAACAGGCGACATTGAGCCTTGCCCGCCCGTGCAATGCTCCGACTGCTGCGTCACGATGCACGGCGACACGGTCGCGGCCGTTGAGGGCTCCGCGATGCTGCGGGCCTTCCAGGCCGAAGTGCCAACGGTGACGGACGGGTGCGTGCTGATGGATCACCCGCAAGCCCTGCTCCGCTTCGCCGCGCGGCACAACGCAAAGGACTCCTCGGGGCGCGGCAGTTTTTTCGACGAACTCTCGCAACGCCCCGTGTGCAACTGCCACAACCATTCCGGCGACCCCATCCCCGAACCCACATGGATGTACCGCCTCGCCAAGAAAACGCTCTTCTTCGGCTTCGGCGCCTACGGCTAAGCACATGAACGCATTCCTGCAGCAACTCGCGGAACGCCAGCGGTTCGGCATCAAGCCCGGACTGGACGCCATTCAGTCTGTCCTGCCGCGGCTCGGCAACCCCGAACACGCCGCCGCCGCAATCCACATCGCGGGGACGAACGGGAAAGGCTCCGTCGCCGCGATGTGCGAATCCGTGCTGCGCCACGCGGGGTACCCTGTCGGCCGCTACACCTCGCCGCACCTGATCGCCGTCAATGAGCGGATCCTTGTGAATGGCCAGCCCGTGACCGACGACGCGCTCGAGGCCGCCGCGCGAGAGGTTGACGACGCGGCCTGCGGCATCGACCTCACCTACTTCGAGTACCTGACCGCGCTCGCGTTCGTCGTCTTCCGCAACGAAGGCATCAAACTCGCGGTCATCGAGACGGGCCTGGGCGGCCGTCTCGACGCGACCAACGTCGTCTTCCCGCTCGTCTCCGTCATCACGCGCATCGGGCTTGACCACTGCGAATGGCTCGGCGGCACGATCGCGCAGATCGCCCGCGAGAAGGCCGGCATCATCAAGCCCGGCCAGCCCGCCGTCTGCGGCGCGATGCCAGAGGAGGCCCGCGCCGTCATCCGCGAGACCGCCGCGCAACAGGGCGCGGCGCTCATCGACGCTACCGAGACCGTCTCCGTCACCGCCACGAAACACGCGCTCGACGGGCAGACGCTGAAAATCGCGACACAGGCGATGACCCTGCCCCCCGTGCGCCTGCCCTTGGCCGGCGCGTTCCAAGCCGAGAACGCCGCGACCGCCGTCGCCGCGCTCGAGACCGCCATGCAATACGGGCTGGACATCCCTGAAGCCGCGTTTGTGAAAGGCCTCGCCGCCGCCCGCTGGCCGGGGCGCTTCCATCTGGTGAGCGCCACGCCGCCCGTCATCGTGGACGGCGCACACAACCCCGACGGCGCGCGCGCGCTGGCGCACGCGCTGAAGACCTGCGGCATCAAGGGCAACGTCGGGCTAGTGGCCGGTTTCTGCGCGGACAAAGACGCCGTCTCATTCCTGCGTGTCCTCGCGCCTATCGTCAAACGCGCCTGGGCCGTGACCGTCCCCAACCCCCGCTCGCGCACCGCAGAAGAGACCGCAAGCCACATGCGCGAAGCTGGCATCCGCGAAATCGTTGCGCCCGCCACCCTCTCCGCCGCCATCACCCAGGCGCAAACATGGGCCAACGAGACGGGCGGCACTATCGTCATCTGCGGCTCATTGTTCCTCGCCGGGGCCGCGCTTTCCTTCGGCCAGCCCTAGTGTCCTGTAAAACACAGATTTCACGATGGAGGGCGAGCGTCCTCGCGAGCCGTTAGACACATTGCGGCTTCCTGCCCCATTGGCCGCACGCCGCGCCAATGGGGTCCCCTGCCTCGCCCTCCATCCCCATTGGGGTCCTCTGTCTCCCCTTTCGGTCACAAGGTTTAACACTGTGTATGCGCCCTACGGATGCCGCCGAGCGTTTATTGACATATGCGAAAAAAACGCTGGCGATCAGCTGCTCTGCCGTGCGGTCGCGAAACGGTCGAGGCCCGCGTAGTCCTTGTGGATGCGCACGTCCGTGAAGCCGCTCCCTTCGAGCATGTTACGCAGTGCGGGACCTTGGTCGTTGCCGATTTCAAAGAAGAGCTCGCCGCCGGGCTTCAGCACCATCACCGCGTCCAGCACGAGCGCACGGAACACATCGAGACCGTCCGCGCCGCCGTCCAGCGCAAGACGCGGCTCGTGGTCGCGGATGTGCGGCGGCAGGGCGTTGACAACGGCGGTGGCAATGTACGGCGGATTGGAGACCAGCACGTCCACGCTCCCCGGATCGAACTCGCCGCAGCCGTCGCTCTGCGCGAACATCACGCGCTCGGCCAGCCCGCATCGCGCCGCGTTCGCTGCCGCCAGCGCGAGCGCGTCAGGGCTGATGTCCAGCCCCACGAACACGCCATCGCGCATCTCCTGCGCGAGGCTCAGGATGATGCATCCCGTCCCCGTCCCGACATCCACGACCAGCGGTCTGGGGGCATCGCGCACGACATCCGAGCGCAACACGATATCCACAAGCTGCTCGGTCTCGGGACGCGGGATCAACGCGCGCTTATCAACGTTCAGCGTGAGCGCGCGGAAGTCCCACTGCCCCAGCACATACTGCACCGGCTCGCCCTCCGCGACGCGCTGTATGCCGCGCCTCAGCGCGTCCACGATGCGCGGCTCCGGCACCACGCCCGCAAAACGGTGAAGCTCCCCCTTGCCGCATCTGCACAGCCGCGCCGCGAGCAGCTCGCACGCCACGCGCGCGTCTGGGGCACCCTTCCGCGAAAGGAATGTGTCGCCCAGCCGGATGAGGTCGCCGAGTGTGTTTGACGGTTCCACGGGTAACTCGCAACTCCGAACGAGAAACGGACATATCCTCAGAACGGCATCGGCTCGTCCGTCGGCATCGGCCCCGAATCCTCATACTCCACGACCGAGCCGTCGCCCTCCATCTTGTCAATGCGGAACGCCTGAAGATCCACGAAGTAGCGGTCCTTGTAGAGATTGCCGCGGATGCTGAACGATACCTTCACGCGGTTGCCCGGCGCGACGCTGTCCAGCAGCGCGCACTTCTCCTTGACGCAGGCGAATTTGACGTCCTGCGGATAATCCTCTTCCGTCGTCAGCACAAACTCGCGCTTTGTGAAACCGCTCGGGAACGACATCACGTCCAGCACCACCTTGATTGCCCCGACCATATTATAAACTGTTCCAGCCATCGTTCATTCCTCTTTCTACATAAGCAATTAACAGGTCAACAGTGTACCTTGCTTCTGCGATTTTCACAAGCCCAAAATTTTTCCTCTTGCATTGCCGCTCCGGCTCTGCTATCTTTTTACCATGAAATCAGAAAACAAAACATTCGGACTGATTCTTGGGGGGCTCTGTATGTGCCTGACAGTCACAGGCGCGGAACTGCTGGACACGTTCCTTGCGGAGCCTGATCGTGCGGACACGGAGATCGTGTTCTGCACGCGCGGGGTTTACGATGACGGCCATTGGTATGCGAACATCGGCTATTACTGCGATGACCAGAACAAGAAGGCCTACGCCGGGAACGGCAAGCCTGACACGAGTGCGCTCTACCGCCTCAACCTGAAGACCAAGGCCCTCACCGTCCTCTTCGACGCACAGGGCGGTTCGGTCCGTGACCCGCACGTGGATTACGACGGCCGCACCGTCATCTTCTCGTACCGCCCCGCCGGGAGCGACCACTACAACCTTTACCAGATGCTCTCCGACGGCACCGGCCTCACGCGCATCACCAGCGGGCCGTGGGACGACTATGAGCCGTGCCGCTTGCCGGATGGCGACATCGCGTTCATCTCCACGCGCAGCAAGCGCTGGGTCGGCTGCTGGTACACGCAGGTCGGCACGATCCACCGCTGTAAGCCGGACGGCTCGGGCATCGCCTGTATCTCCTCCAACATCGAGCACGACAACACGCCCGCCGTGCTCCCCGACGGCCGCCTCATCTATATGCGCTGGGAGTACGTGGACCGCTCGCAGGTCGAGTACCATCACCTCTGGACGATGAACCCGGACGGCACGGGCGTCAACGTCTTCTACGGCAACATGCACTCGTGGATCGTCATGCTCGGTGCGCAGGCCATCCCCGGCACGCAAGAAACCCTCGTGTGTTTCTCCCCCGGCCATGGCGCGAACGACCATGCCGGACACGCGACCATCGTCACCGCCGCCAACGGCCCCGACTGCAAGGAGTCCGCCCGCCGCATCAGCAACAAGTGGATCCGCGACCCCTTCCCCCTCAACCGTGACCTCTTCGTCATGGCCCACGAGAAGAGCCTCGTGCTGATGAACCGCGCCGGGAAAGAGGAGGTCCTCTTCGCGCATCCCGAGTGTAACGTCCACGAGCCGCGCCTGCTGACCGCCCGCCCGCGCGAGCCGATCATCCCCAGCCGCGTCGCCTCGGGCGAGACCACCGGTCAGCTCGTGCTGCAGGACGTTTACACCGGCCGCAACATGACCGGCGTCAAGCGCGGCGACATCAAGAAGCTGCTCATCCTCGAGACCCTCCCCAAGCCCGTCAATTTCAGCGGCGGCATGGACGTGACCACCTTCCTCGGCACGTTCAACCTCGAGCGCGTCGTCGGCACCGTCCCCGTCGAAGAGGACGGCAGCGCCTCCTTCACCGTCCCGGCCGAGCGCTCGCTCTTCTTCGTCGCGCTCGACGCGAACGGCATGTCCGTCAAGCGGATGCAGAGCTTCTGCAACGTCATGCCCGGCGAGACCTTCACCTGCGTCGGCTGCCACGAGGAGCGCAACTCCGCCGCCAACGCCCAGCCCGCGCCGGACACCCTGCTCGCCCTCCGCCGCCCCCCCTCCGCCATCGAGCCCTTCTACGGCTACCCCGACGTGCTCGACTTCCAGCGCGACATCCAGCCCATCCTCGACCGCAACTGCACCGCCTGCCACAACGCCGCCAAACGCGCCGGGGGCGTCAACCTCACTGCCGCCCGCACCGCCAACCACAGCGCCGCCTACATGACCCTGCTCATCCACAAGCAGGTCGCCGACGGCCGCAACGGCCTGGGCAACCAGCCCCCCCGCACCCTCGGCTCGTCCGCAAGCCCGCTGCTCAAGCGCCTCTCCGGCGGCCACAAGAACGTCAAGGCCACGCCCGAGGAATGGCGCACCGCCTGGCTCTGGATCGAGTCCGGCGCCCCCTACGCCGGGAGCTACGCCGCCATCCGCAACACCGACCAGCAGCACAAGTCCGGCCACGCCGCCGGTGCCGCCTACGGCCCCTGCCACGAGATCGTCAACCGCCGCTGCGCCTCCTGCCACGCCAACACCGAAGACCGCAACGTCAACGGCATCCCCTTCAGCCATCAGGTCCGCATGGACAAAGAGCGCACCAAGATCTTCCCCCAGCCCGTCGGCAACTACGAACGCCTCTACCTCGACGACGACCCCGCCCGCAAATACGACTGGGCCGTGCTGGTCAACTTCACCACCCCCGAGGAGTCCGCCATCCTTCTCGCCCCCCTCGCCAAGGCCGCGGGCGGCTACGGCGCCTGTGGCGGCAACACCGTCTTCGCCGACAAGGACGACCCCGACTACAAGAAGATGCTCACCTCCATCCAGAACGCCCAGAAGCGGTACGCCGAGAATCCCCCGTGGGGGCAGGAAGGCTGGCAGCCCAACCCCCAGTACATCCGCGAGATGAAACGCTTCGGCGTCCTGCCCGAGTCCTTCGACATCGCCAAAGACCCCTTCGACCCCTTCGCCATTGACCAAGCCTACTGGCGCTCCGCATGGCCGCGGCCTTCCGGCGACAAGGTGAGCGTCATCCGGAAGTAGGGAACAGGAGATTGCGTTTTCAGAAAATCACGGCGGTCACGAGTCCCGCCACCATCAGCACGCCGAACACGAAATGCGTCCCGGCGGTCATGCCTTCGAGCTTGGCGACCTTCGCGTGGTCGTTGAGCCGGAAGCCGTCGCGGGTGGTCTTGAGCACGCTGAATGTCAGCGGCGCGGCGAGGAGGGTCAGCAGACACCAGTAAGGGATGACGTGCGCCAGACTCGCCCCGATAATGACGATGTGCGGCAACAGGTGCAGCGCGTAGAACAGCGTGCACGCGCCGCGTGGCCCGAGAAACAAGGCCGTGGTCTGAATTTTCATCTCGCGGTCGCTGTCCATGTCGCGCAGGTCATTGCCCAGCAGGAGACCTCCGACCATGCAGGAGATCGGGAGCGACGCAATGGCGGCCCCCCACGTCATCGTGCCGGTCTGCGCGAAATAGCTGGCCCCGACCAGCAGCACGCCCGCAAAGGTGAACGCGCCCGGCACGCCAAACCCGAGGTACTTGTAGCGCAGGCCCGTGGTGTAGAACCCGCACCCCAGCACCCCCGGCACGGCAAACCAGAGCAGCCCCCAGCCGCTCATCGCGATGATGACGACCGCCAGCGCCGACGCGCCCAGCAACACGCCCAGCCCCACGCGGAAAACCGCCACGGGTCGCAGCGTGCCCGTGACCAGCTGGGGCGAGGTCAGCGTCTGCGCCACCTGATCAACGCCCGAGGCGTAATCGCCGTACGTGTTTAGCAGGTTCGTCGCGACGTGCAGCGAGCAGCCGCACACCAGCGTCAGCGCCAGCATGACCCACGAGAACGTGCCGTCCAACGCCGCCAGCGCCGCGCCAATCAGAACCGGGATCGCCGATGCCGTCAGCGACCACAACCGCATTGCCATGAGCCAATCAACTATTCGTTTCACTTCGTTCCTCCTCGTCATTAGAAATTGCCGGGAACGCAGGGCTTCCCGGGAGCGCAAGGCTTCCGCCTTGCAACATCGCCGGGAACGCAGGGCTTCCGCCCTGCAACGCGCACTCATCTAATTGCAGGGCGGAAGCCCTGCGCTCCCGGCAATTCATCATTCCTAATCCTGCTTTACAGTTTCCCGGCCTCAACCATCTCCTCGACCTTCGCCATCTCCACGCGCGTGGCCAGATACTCATACGGGTTGATGTCTGCGTCCTCAATCGCCTTCATCGCATCCGCCCAGCAATACTCCGCCTCGTTGAACAGCCGCGCCACGCGCTCCGCATACACGGGCAAAATCGGCTGAAGGTAAATGGCCAGCACGCGGAAGATGTTCAGCACGGAGGTCATCACCTGCCGCGCCGCCTCCGCATCCGTCTTGACCAGCGCCCACGGCGCCTTCGTGTCGAAATACTGGTTCGCCGCGTCGGCGAGGGCGCGGACCTCGACCATGACCTTGCTGAAATCGCGGCTCTCGTAATGCCCCGCCACGGTCTCCGCGCGGTCACGCGCCGCCTCCCACAGCGCCCGCCCCTCCGCGTCCATCACGCCCATCCTGCCGCCGAGCCGTTTGTGCAGCATCTGCGCCCCGCGTGAGGCGAGGTTGGTGATCTTGCCGACGAGGTCGGAGTTGACGCGGTTCACGAAGTCCTCCAGATTGAGGTCGAGGTCGTCCGTCGTGCCGTTCAGCTTGCACGCGTAGTAGAAGCGCAGGTCCTGCGGGTTCAGGTGGTCGAGGTACGTCCGCGCCTTGACGAACGTGCCTTTGGACTTGCTCATCTTCTCGCCGTTCACGGTGAGGAAGCCATGCACGAAAACCTGATCCGGCGGCTTCACGCCCGCGACGTGCAGCATCGCGGGCCAGAACAAACAATGGAAGCGCACGATGTCCTTGCCGATGAAGTGATAAAGCTCCGCCTCGGGGTTCGTCCACCAGTCGTCGAAATTCTGCCCGCGGCCGTCGCACCACTTTTTCAGCGAGGCCATGTAGCCGATGGGCGCGTCCACCCACACATAGAAAAACTTGCCCGGCCGCCCCGGAATCTCGAACCCGAAATATGGCGCGTCACGCGAGATGCACCAGCCGCGCAACGGCTCGCTGAACCACTCCAAGAGTTTGTTCGCCACATCCGGCGCGGTGTGCTTCGGAATCCACGCTTGCAGGAAATCGCGGAACGGCTCAAGCTCGAAAAACAGGTGCTCGCTCTCGCGCATCACAGGCGGCTCGCCGCACGTCACGCACCGCGCATCCTTCAACTCCTCCGCCGCATACGTCTGGCCGCACACGTCGCACGCGTCGCCGTACTGCCCGGCCGCGCCGCACTTCGGGCAGACCCCCTTCACGAAACGGTCCGGCAGGAACATCGCGTCCTTCTCGCAATACAGCTGCGGCAGCCTCTGCGTCGTGATTGCGCCGCTCTTCTCCATCGCCGCGAAAATCTCATAGCAGAACGCACGGTTCTCCGGCGCGTTCGTCGAATAGTAACTATCGAACGCGATCTGAAAATCCGCGAAGTCCTTGACGTGCTGCGCGTGGCTGCGTGCGATGAGCTCCTCGGGCGCGATACCCTCCGAGCGCGCGCGGATCATGACCGGCGTGCCGTGCGTGTCATCCGCGCAGATGTAAAGGCACGCATGACCGCGCATCTTCTGGAAGCGCACCCAGAAATCCGTCTGGAGGTACTCCACCAGATGCCCGATGTGAATGTCCCCGTTGGCATACGGCAACGCCGCCGTGACAACTATTCTGCGCTTCGTTCCTGACATACAAAACCCCTCAAAAGTGAAAAACGATAGTATAGCTCGACACACGCCCAAACACAATCCCAAAAGGTGGGGGATGGCACGTCGGGAATTCCCAAAGCAATGGCGCGCAAGATGCGTCGCTGCCCTTTAAATGACTATATCGTAATCCCTAATGCGTAATCCGGTTTAACGTCACAACCAGAAATGAACCACGAAAAACACGAAAGACGCGAAAATGGATGAAGGATTTTTTTTGACAGGATGAACAGGATTTCGCTTCGGGCGCATTATGGGTTTTAAGCAAAATGGACACAATTTTTGGGTTTCATGCGGTCGCGTTGCTACAGCATCTGGAACGCCGAGGGGAGGTGGCGGGCGAGGGTGGTGGCGGTGAGGGAGGTTTGGGCGCCGGAGAAGGCGGCGGCGTCGCCTGCAGCGCCGTGCGCCCATACGGCGGCCGCGGCGGCGCGGACGCTGTCGCCGTTTTGCGCCCAGAGCGCGGCGACCATGCCGGCCAGCACGTCGCCCGTCCCGCCCGTGGCCATGCCGGGGTTGCCGGTGCGGTTGAGCAGCGGCACGCCGCCGGGGGCGCAGACGAGCGTCCCCGCGCCTTTCAGCACGACGGTGGCGCGGAAGGTGTCCGCCAACAGGCGCACGGCGCGGAGGCGGTCGCGCTGGATATCTGCGACCGTGCATCCCAGCAGACGGGCGGCCTCGCCGGGGTGCGGGGTGAGGCTCAGTTGCTGGCCGTCGCGCGGCCTCCATGCGCGGGCCTCGTGCAGTTGCGCGAGGGCGTTCAACCCGTCGGCATCAAGGACGATGCGGGTGCCGGGCGTGGACAGGAGACAGGCGACAAGTTCGGCGGCATCATGCCCCTGCGTCAACCCAGGGCCAATGACCATGGCGTCGAACGTCGTTTCTGCGATTGGCGCGAGGCTTGAGCGCGTGAGCGTGCCTTGCGGTGCGACGAGGGCGCTGAGGGTAGCCTCGGGCGCCCATGCGGCGGCGGCAAAAGCGCTGTGTTGCGGCACGGCGAGCGTCACGAGCCCCGCGCCGCTCTTCAACGCGCCCAGCGCGGCCAGGACGGGGGCGTGGGGGTAGGCGGAGGAGCCGCCGAGGACGCAGATATGGCCGCACGTCCCTTTATGCGCGTCCCAAGGGCGGGGGGGGAAGGCGGCGCGGAGTTCGGGGAGGGCGATGAGGCCGCAGGGGGTGTCGGCAGGGGCGGCGTCGCAGAGGGCAGGGGGGAGGCCGAGGTCGGCGACTTCGAGGTGGCCGGAGAGCCTCGCGACGGCATCGCTGATGAAGCAGGGCTTGGGGCGGCCGAACGTCACGGTGGCATCCGCGTGGACGGCCGCGCCGGGCATCTCGCCTGTGTCGCCGTTGACGCCGGAGGGGAGGTCGGCGGACACGACCAGCGCGGGGCCGCGCATCTGGTTGACCCAGCGGATGGCGCGTTCGGCAACGCCCGATGGCGCACCCTTGCACCCTGAACCCAAAATGCCGTCCACGACGATGCAGGGGCGCCCCAGCAGCATCTGCGAGGGGGAATCGGCGCTGTCCCAACTTTCGGGGGTGTCGAGGACAGAGCAGGGGACACCGGCGGCGTGCATCTCGTCCCATGCGGTATGTGCGTCCCCGCGCAGGGCATCGGGGGCGCAGGTCAGCAGGGCGTGTGCGCGGAAGCCGTCCTCGTGCAGGCAGCGTGCGGCCACGCAAGCGTCGCCGCCGTTGTTGCCGTGCCCTGCGACGAGCACGACCTTGCGCGTGTTGCGCAGGTTTGCGAGCCGTGCGGCGGCGGCGGCCAGCGCGACCCCGGCGCGGCGCATCAACAGCATGAGGGGGAAGCCCCCGGTCGCGGCGGCGGCCAGTTCAGCGTTCCGCATCTGTTCGATTGTGAGGAAGTGCATGGGGTGGGGAGTTTTTAGCGGAGAGTTTCTAGTTTTTAGTTTCTAGTTTCTAGTTTTTAGTTTCGGGGTTCTGGGTTCGGGTTCTCTTGAAAACGTTTTCAAGGGTAGCAAACGGCAGAGCGGAATGCAAGGCGAAATGCCTTATTAAATTAGAAATTAGGAATTAGGAATTAGGAATGGGCCGGGAGCGCAAGGTGCCGGGAGCGCAAGTGCCGGGAGCGCAGGGCTTCCGCCCTGCAACGAGACGATTGAAGGGACTACGGACTACGGGACTACGGGACTACGGCTGTGGGGGGACGAAGGGGACCTAAGGGACCTAAGGGACTTAAGAGACTTAAGGGACTTAAGGGACTTAAGAGACAAACACCTTCGTCTCCTATGTCCCTTAGGTCCCTTTTGTCCCTTTTCGTAGTCCCGTAGTCCCGGTGTCCCGTAGTCCGGCACCATGCAGGGCGGAAGCCCTGCGCTCCCGGCACTTGCGCTCCCGGCACTTGCGCTCCCGGTACTTGCGCTCCCGGCACCTTGCGCTCCCGGCGGCTATGGCGCCTCAATCCTGAAGAAGGCTTTGGTCTCGGCGACGGGGAGGATGACGGTGAGGGTGGCGGTGCCGCCGCCGTGGTCATCGAGGGAGCAGGGCGGGAAGGAGAAGTCGCCCAGATCCGCGAGGTCGAGCCACATTCGGGCGTGGACGGTGGGGGGCAACGTCCCCTCGTAGGTGAAGTCGAGGGCAATCCAGCGCATGGGGCCGCTGGGGATGGAGTCGCCGACGGTGATGCGGGTGATGAGGAGGAGGGTGAGGTCGTCGTCGTCGTCGCCGCCGTCGCCGGGGGGGACGGATCCGAACTCGTAGGCGCCCATGTCCACGCGGTCGCCCCAGATGCGGAGGTTGCCGTCGAGGTCGAGGTCCCATGTGACATACCCGTCGTCGCCCGCGTCAATGCACTTGGATCCGGACTGGAGGCGGTAGTCGCCCGTGGCGGGGTTGACGAAGAGGGGGTCGAGGGTGATGTTGCCGCCGCCGTCGTACTGATTCACCGGCATCGGCGCGGTGCAGGAGCAGGTGAAGGTGCTGTTGTAATGGTTGGGGCCGTCGGGGGCGGTGTTCCCCCAGACGATGCAGTTGTTCAGCGTGCCGTCATACGACCCGCCGCTGTGTTCCGCCGCCGTGTTGCCCGCGAGCGTGCAGTTGGCCAGCGTGCCGAAATACGACCCGCCTCCGTAATACGCCGAGTTGCCCGTGAGGAGGCAGTTGTTGAGCGTGCCGTCAGACGACCCGCCGCCGCAACCCGGGAAGATGATGCCGCTCGCCGCATTGCCCGTGAGCGTGCAGTGGTTGAGCGTGCAGCCATGCGCGCCGCCGCCCGCTTCCTCCGCCGTGTTGCCCGTCAGGAGGCAGTTGTTGAGCGTGCCGTCGGACGCGCCGCCGCCGTAACCCGCCCGGTTGTCCGACAGGGTACAGTTGGCCAGCGTACTGCCGTACGCGCCGCCGCCGTAGCCTGCGTTGTTGCCCGAGAGCATGCAGTTGTTGAGCGTACCCTCATACGCGCCGCCGCCGATGTATGCCGCGTTGTACATGAGCGTGCAGTTGTCCAGCGTGCAGTCATACACGCCGCCGCCACAGGCTTCCACGGTGTCGGAGCCCAACACCGTGTTGTACATGAGCCGGCAGTTGTCCAGCGTGCATTCATGCGCACCGCCGCCGTAGTACAGCGCGGTGTTGCCGATGAGCGTGCAGTTGGTCAACGTGCCGCTGCACGCGCCGCCGCCGTCGATGGCAAGCCCGTTCAGCAGGGTGAAGCCGGAGAGGCGGGCGTTGCCGTCGAAGCCGTAGGGCGAGTACAGCGTGGCGCAACGCGCGATCCCGCCGCCGTCAATGAAGGTTTGCGCGTCGCCGTTGACGCTTTGGATGGTGATGGACTCGCCGACGACGGCGAAGGCGGCGTAGGTGCCGTTGGTCACGAGCACAATGTCGCCGGAGAGGGTGGCGCAATCCGCCGCGCCTTGGAGGGTGCGCTTGGCGGTGGCCCAGGAGAGGCCGTCGCCGTTGTCGTTGGACTTGTTCCTGTCCACGTGGAACACGACGCCGCTGGGCTGGGAGCCGTGTTCGTAGCAGCCCATGTCCACGCGGCCGCCCCAGATGCGGTGGTTGCCGTCGAGGTCGCGGAGCCCGGCGGCGCGGGCGTTGTCGCCGGCGTTGACGCAGGGGGAGCCGGGTGGGGGCTGGAGGTGGTAGTCGCCCGTGGCGGGGTTGACGAAGAGGGGGTCGAGGGTGATGTTGCCGCCGCCATCGTAAGACCCCGTCGGCATCGGTGTCGTGCAGGAGAAGGCGAACGTGGCCTGGTAATGGTTGGTGTTCGATCCGCTGGTGATGGTGTTCCCCCAGACGATGCAGTTGACCAGCGTGCCGCCGCGCGCGCCGCCGCTGCCGTATGCCGAGTTGCCCACGATCGTGCAGTTGGCCAGCGTTCCGGCGAACGACCCGCCGCCGCTGAGATCCGCCGTGTTGCCCGTCAGAAGGCAGTTGTTGAGCGTGCCGTTGGACGCGCCGCCGCCGCTGGCCCGCGCCGAGTTGCCCGTGAACACGCAGTTGTCCAGCGTGCCGTAAAACGACCCGCCGCCGATGTATGCCGCGTTGTGCGTGAGCGTACAGTTGACCAGTTCGCTCTGATACGCGCCGCCGCCGTAGTATGCCTCGTTGCGCGTGAGCGTGCAGTCGAACAGCCAGCCTTCATACGCGCCGCCGCCGTATCCGTTCGCCCAGTTGCCCGAGAGCAAACACTCGAACAGCCCGCAATCATTCGCGCCGCCGCCGTCGTAAGCGGCGGTGTTATTCGTGAGTACGCAGTTGACCAGCGTGCTGTAGTCCGCGCCGCCGCCGTAGTCCGCCATGTTGTCCGTGAGCGTGCAATCACGCAGTTCTGATTCAATCGCGCCGCCGCCGTATTCTGCCGTGTTGCCCACGAGCGCGCAGTCGAACAGTTCTGAGTCAGTCGCGCCGCCGCCGTAGTATGCCTCATTGCGCGTGAGCGTGCAGTTGGTCAGCGTGCCGTAGCACGCACCGCCGCCGCCGCCCGCCTCGTTGCCCGTGAGCGTGCAGTTGGCCAGTTCACTCAAATACGCGCCGCCGCCGAAGTCCGCCCAGTTGTCCGTGAGCGTGCAGTGGTTGAGCGTGCCGCCATACGCGCCGCCGCCCCATTCCGCCGCGTTGTCCGTGAGCACGCAGTGGTTGAGCGTGCCGCCGTACGACCCGCCGCCGCAACCCGGGTTAATGCTAATCGTGAGGCCCGCTTCGCCGTTGGGGTCCCCGCCCGTCAGCGTGAAGCCTGAAAGCACGGTGTTGGTGTGCGCTTCGTCCGTCCCCAGCGTGGCGCAACGACTCCCGCCGCCGCCGTTAATGAAGGTGTGTTCCGCGCCGTTGACGCTCTGGATGGTGATGGCGCGGTTGCCGACCACAATGGGCCAGTAGGTGCCGTTGGTCACGATCACCGTGTCGCCCGCGACGATGGCGAGGTCAATGGCCGACTGGATATCCTGCTTGGCGGTGGCCCATGAGCGCCCGTCGCCGTTGTCGTCGGGGCGTTCCCAGTCCACATAAAAGACGGTGGCGGGTCGGGGAGTGTGCTCGTAGGCGCCCATGTCCACCGCGCTGCCGTGGATGCGCGGGTTGCCGTCGAGGTCGAACCCCCACGGGGCGTGCCCGTCGCTGCCCGCGTCAATGCAGGGGGAGGTGGATCGGAGGCGGTAGTTCCCGGCCACCGCGTCCACGAAGAGGGGGTCATCGTCAATGTTGCCGCCGCCGTCGTACCCGTCCACCGGCGCGGGCGCCGTGCAGGAGAAGTTGAAGGTGCTGAAGTTATAGTTGCTGTACGGTCCGCTGGTGACGGTGTTCCCCCAGACAATGCAGTTGTTCAGCGTGCCGCCACTCGCCCCGCCGCCGTTAGAGTACGCCGAGTTGCCTGCGAGCGTGCAGTTGGTCAGCGTGCCGGACAACACCCCGCCGCCCCAGGTGCCCGCCCTATTATCCGTGAGCAGGCAGTTGTTGAGCGCGGCGTCGAACGCGCCGCCGCCGGAATTGTACGCCGTGTTGCCCGAGAGCGTGCAGTGGCTCAGCGTGCCGTAAGCCGCGCCGCCACCGTACTCCGCCTCATTACGCCAAAGCGTGCAGTTGTTGAGCGTGGCTTCGTATGCGCCGCCGCCATATTCCCTCGCCCAGTTGGCCCAAAACCAGCAGTCGTTCAACGTGCCGTAAGCCGCGCCGCCACCGTCGAACTCCGCATTGTTGCCCAAAAGCCAGCAGTTGTCCAGCGTGCAGTGGTACGCGCCGCCGCCGGAATTGTACGCCGCGTTGCCCGAGAGCGTGCAGTGGCTCAGCGTGCCGTAAGCCGCGCCGCCGCCGTAGTATGCTTCGTTATCCGTGAACCAGCAGTCGTTCAGCGTGCCGCCATACGACCCGCCGCCGTAGTATTGTCCAACCGTGACGCTCGCGTGGGCGGCATCCCCGTCCATCAGCGTGAAGCCCGTGAGCACGGTGGCGGTGTGCGTGCTGGACGTCCCCAGCGTGGCGCAGCGGTTGGTGCCGCCGCCGTCGATGAAGGTCTCGTCCGCGCCCTCGACGCTCTGGATGGTGATGGCGCGGTTGGCGGTCGCGATGGGCGCGTAGGTGCCGTTGGTGACGACCACCGTGTCGCCCGCGATGACGGCGAGGTCGATCGCGGCCTGGAGGGTGCGCTTGGCAGTGGCCCATGAAAGCCCGTCGCCGCTGTCGTTGAGACGCAGTTCGTTGACGTAAAAGATCGCGGCGGGGCGGGGCGTGTACTCGTAGGCGCCCATGTCCACCGCGTCGCCGTGGATGCGCGGGTTGCCGTCGAGGTCGAAATCCCACGTGGCGTACTGGTCGTCGCCCTTGCCGATGCAGGGGGAGGCGGGTTGAAGGCGGAAGTCGCCGCCCACGAACAACGGGTTCTGCGCGATGTTGCCCCCGCCGTCGTACGGATCCACCGGCATGGGCGCGGCGCAGGAGAAGTTGAAGGTGCTGTTGAAATGGTTGCTGTACGTGCCGCTGATGACGTTGTTCCCCCAGACGATGCAGTTGTTCAGCGTGCCGTAGGACGACCCGCCGCCGTGGGACAACGCCTCGTTGCCCGAGAGCGTGCAGTTGACCAGCGTTCCGCCATGCGCCCCGCCGCCCGCGCCCGCCGCCTCGTTGCCCCAGAGCAAGCAGTTGGTCAGCGTGCCGTCAAGCGCGCCGCCAAACGCGCCGCCAAACGCGCCGCCGCCGTAGTATGCCGTGTTGGCCGTGAGCGTGCAGTTGTCCAGCGTGCCGTAGGACGACCCGCCGCCGTTGGACAACGCATCGTTGTTCGTGAGGGCGCAGTTGACCAGTGCGCATCGATGCGCCCCGCCGCCGTAGGACGCATAGTTGAGCACGAGCGTGCAGTTGATCAGCGTGCTCCGATACGCCCCGCCGCCGTAGACTGCGTCGTTGAGCGTGAGCGTGCAGTTGACCAGCGTGCCGCAAATCGCCCCGCCGCCGTAGTTCTGGGAAATGGCGGCGGGGAAGGCGTTTCCGGTCGTCAGCGTGAACCCCTCCAGCACGGTGTTGGTGTGCGTGCTGAGCGTCCCCAGCGTGGCGCAGCGGTTGGTGAAGCCGCCGTCGATGAACGTGACGCTTGCGCCCCCCGTGCTTTCGATGCGGATGGCCTTGTTGCCGGTCGAGATGGGCCAGTACGTGCCGGGTTCTACGAGCAGCACATCACCTGGGTTAGCGCTGCTGATAGCCTCCTGGAGGCCCCCCCCCCCCCCCCCCCCCCCCCGGGGGGGGGGCCGCGGGGCGGCGGCCCCCCCCGGCCCCCGGCCCCCCCCCCCCCACACAACCACCCTTTTTTTTTCCTTCTTCTTTTTCCTGTGGGGGGGTTTTT
>Ga0082212_10001731_pt1 | contig 32064 bp, 16 predicted proteins | sample TergutNt197P3_FD_71548 | JGI IMG/M metagenome (GOLD analysis project Ga0082212, IMG submission 71548) | Neocapritermes taracua P3 segment gut microbial communities from Petit-Saut dam, French Guiana - Nt197 P3 | ecosystem: Host-associated > Arthropoda: Insects > Digestive system > Gut ...
CATCAAGATAAAGATTAATAAATTCATAGGATATTTCCTTAATAGATTGAACATGGGCTTTTACTGTTTTTGGTCCATCTATCAATAAATCAATATCACGAGCACTAAACCAAAGTATATATGTAAATTTTCCTTCACTAGCGATTTTATGTAGTACTTCTAATGCCAACCAGGTTTTCCCAATCCCTCCTCTTCCAAATAGCGTAATAATTGGGTGTCTATCATCTGTTAACGTGCCATAAAGCTCATTTTCCAATTTTTCACGTTTTATATAACCAAATTGAACCGGTGGTAGATTACCAAATGAGTTTCCTTGAATATCTAGTTGCTTAATTCCTTGTGTTTCACTCTTTGGCAATGCTGATATTGGTATCATGTATTTATCACAATTCTCTAAGTGCTTATTGTCATTTAAATATGAAATAACTTCAAAAGATTTTGTTTTTTCATTAAAATTTCCATTTGGAAAATAAAAATCTGAAGCTTCTATATTAGAAAACAGTAAATTAATTCGTCTTGGTTGATCATAAAATAGATATACTCCATCCTCATATTTATATTCCTTACCTATAGAGCTCTTAAGAAAATCAAAGTCATTTACATTCTCCAAATAATATGTAACCCGGTATTTTCCTGATAGACTCTTATGTAAATAACACCATGGTTTTTTAAAAAGAATAAAATTCTGTATCAACAGTTTCAATGATTTTTCTAAATGAACAGCCATTTTTGCACATTGGGCCCCATTGGGTGCTCCATGACCTCTAGTTACATTCCTTAGTTCAGGAAAAATAGAAACCCATTTCATCAAATTATAGGAAGCGGGTACTTGTGGTTGATTTTTCACAATATGAAGTGTTTGAATAATTTCATAAACACATTCATATTGCCATTTATCTCCTTTACTTTTCATAGTCATTGATTTTGTTATCTCTTGGATTTCATTTATTAAAAAATTCCTTGTTGGGCCTAGGACTATCTCCTCAATAACAGAACGCCATTCGCCAATTCCATCTGCTCGTACAAGGCGATATTCTTGAATATATTGACGCCGTTCAGTATCACTGTCAACTGCTGCAATAAGACCCAATCCTATTATTTTAACTAACATTTCACCAAGGTACATTAAGTCATAAAAATAACTCGTATCAGAGTCGTTCTTTGCTATTTCAGTCCTTTCAAGCATCTTATTGATTAACAAATCCATTCTACACTCCAAATACCTATAATCAAGATTATATTACACTCATTCATTATTATCTACACCCCATCCCAAGCCTCCAGCACCAGCCTCTGCGTCCGATATTCCCCAAATTCGGCTATTTCCTTCTCCTTGAGAACCCGGAAAGTCTCTGATGGGTAATCACTTCCCATAACATCAGCGGGGTCAAGGATGTAGCGGAGATCGTCGCGGCTGAGGCCGTAGAGCCGGGCGTAGCGGGCATCCAGGGCGGCGCGGAGCAGGGAGCGTCTTTCCGGGTTAAAGACAAAGGACGGGAGTATAGCTGAAAATTTCTCCGCCGGCAGATGGGCGGTGTTGTATTGGGTGAATTCCTCAAAAGCGGAGGCGTTTGTGCCGTGACGTTGTTGCAGGAAAACACGGCGCATTTTTGCGCCTGCAGAATCCCAAAGGTCTTGGGCAAAGGGGATAAGGTCTACGGCGGTATAGGTAAGTTCAAGCACACGGGGAACGATGAAATCAAGGTCGTCCTGTGAATAGGCTGTTGGGGGAAGGACGGGGAATTGTTTTAAATAATGGTACGTTAAATGTATACCTCCAACTTTTTGTCTTGCTAAATAATCGAGAATAAATGAATTTAAATTTCCATAGAAGCAAGATGAATAAATCGTTGTGTTTTTTTCAAAAATAAATAAAGGTAATGTATGATTAACAGCAGCTATTGGAATAATGCTGGCAATCACAGTCCTTTCATTCATCGCATTGGTAATATCCCGCCACCCCATCAGCCATTTCGGGATTTGCTTTTTCTCATCGTCACTTTTAATTCTTTCCAAAACTACATTTTTATCAAGCCAATACTGGGGTGTAATCGCAAAATCGGCATTCTGTTTTTGTGCGGCCGTAACATCCACGGTTTTGCCGTCAGCGGTGTAAGTTGCCCAGCGGTGATCAAACTGGTGCATCATTTTCCCCTCGTACAGAGGGAGCCTGTCAATTGTCGGTTCATTATGAAACAAGTAAGAATCGTTGGACATGTGAAACATTGTCATAAACCGAATGCCCCAGGGATTTGAAAAATCCGGATTATCATTTTCCACAACGCTCATATCTTTTTCCCGTATTAGTATGGGGACATTCCGGTATATTTTCTTGGTCAGTTCAGCGTCTTTTTCGGAACGAAAAACCGGACAGGTTTGGGTATTGGGGTTGAGCAGCATGAACTCATCACGGGCAAGCTGAAAATGCCGCCGCTCATCGGCAAGTTGCGTTGTATTGGTCAAAAAGAAGGCAAGATCAGCATATTCGCCTTCACCTAAGCTTACCAATGAAAATTTCATACGACTATCAACATCAGGAAATAATTTTTCCCTGTTTTCAAAGTCATAAAGGGAAACAAGATTAGCTCCTGAAATTTTTGCAAAATAATTTTTGGTAGAATCATCGGTGGCTATGCCGGTGGGAACAATAAAACCTGACCTGCCTTTTTCGTGTTTAATTCGGAGTATGGTTTCCGCAAAAAGGGCGTAAGTATTCACATCGCCAATCCCTGTCAGGGGAAAGCGGCCGCCGTTTTCTTCTTTGACATGGGCAAAGGCGCTGGCGGCTTCGGCTTTTCTTCGGGCTGTGATAAAATCACGGTGAAGCTGTTTGTCGTATTCGTCTCCGTGCGATAGTTTTTCTATCATTTTTTCCCGTGCGGCTTTATTGGGTGCATCGGCAATATCGCTTCTGCGGGGCGCGAAAAATTCTTCTTCCTGCAATTTGATTCGTTCCCACGGCGGATTCCCCAGAACACAGTCAAAACCGCCCTTGCTGAAAATTTCCGGGAACTCCAAACGCCAGTGGAAAAAACGGTTCTCTTCGGCAATCCGGGCGGAAAGGTCTTCCACTCCGGCGGAAAATTCAGATTCATCCAGCCCCGCACCGGCACGATCCGCATGGGCCGTTGTAGGAACAATAGAGCCTTTTTTCTTTTCAGCGTAAAAAGCGGCGGTATAAAGATCGCAGGCGCGTTTTACCCGCAGATATTCGGGCTTTTTCAGCAGATTTTCAAAGAGGTTTTGTTTCTTTTCGATATCCTCAAGAGTATTGTTCTGAATGATCTCAATCTCCCCATGGAGATCGACAAGGGCGGCCTGTGCCTGTTCAACGGAATTTTCAAACAGGGCAAACTGCTGACGTTCCCGCACGGTGGTTTCATTTTTGTTACGCTTTTTCAACGCCGCAACAACTTCCTTATCATCACCGGAAAGAGCTTTATAGGCGTCATCGGGTATGCCTTTGCTCAAAACCTCAAAATCCATAACGCCGATAAGAGAATTGCCGCAGCGGATGTGATGATCCAGAAACGAGAGCGGTTTCCCCGGCTCATGGCCTTCCAGCCACAGAGCCATGCGGGCAAGTTCGACCGCCATTGGATTCAAGTCAACACCGTAAATGCAGAGTGAAATAACATCACGCAAACTGTTACGGAATACATCGTCAATAGGCTGCTTGTCATTTGTGCGTAAAAATGCCAGGCGGTCGGCCAGTCTGCGGGCTGCGGCAAGCAGGAAATGACCGCTTCCGCAAGCAGGATCAATTGCGGTGATGGATAATATTTTTTGTTCATCCGTAATATTTTCAACTAACGGATCAAGATTACTCTTGATAAGGCACTCCACAAGTGAGGCATTGGTGTAATAAGAGCCGGTTGTTTTACGGGTATTTCCGGCGGAACCTTCAATTTCAAATAAACGGCGGGGCAGATCAAGCTGGGGAACCAGTTCAAGGAGGCTCTCGTAGACCGAACCAAGTTCCTCGCTGCCCATGTTTTTGTAATCGATAAGAGTCCTTGCGTTGCCGTCTACCGTCCAGCGCAAACAATACATGGCTTCGAGCAGCCGGGCATTGGAAAGGCCGCACGTATCCAGGTGCGGACACTGGCCGGCATTAAAGAGTCCGCCCAAAACCGGTAAATCCAGGGGATTGTTTTCGGGCGTTTCTTCACCGCCTAAAAGCCGAAAGACAATTTTAATACCCTCCCATAGATCGCCGTAATGGGTTCCGGCGCCATACCGGGCCGAACGATCCCGCAGGCGGCGAAGGCTATAGCCTTTTTCATAAAGGGTATGTTTGGCGTGAAGTTTTGCGTCTGGTTGTTCTGTTTCGGAAATATGTTCAAATACAAGGTTTCGTTCCTCAATGGTTATAATAAAAAGGAAACGGTACATAAGCCGCATAAGTTCCTGAAAATAACCCTGTACGGGAAGCTCCCCGGATTCCAAAACAGAACGAAGTTCATCATTGCCCGGAGCATGATAATTCAAAAACCCACTTCCTAGGACGCTTAATGCTTTGGTAACACCTTTACGCAACCCTTCACGAACGCGCACGCCAATTTCTTCACCGGCTTTTTTCCAAATATCCCAAACACATTCTCCTTTACCATCAGTGTCCAGGCCATTGGCGCGGCTTCCATGCATAACACGGTAAAGCATTTGATATTCAGGGAAACGGTTTTCCCTTAAGATGGTTCCAAGGCTGAATTCCAGATATGAAGGTCTGGCCAAAGACGCTGATTTACGCACCAGGCGCAGATAATTGGTGTTGCAAAGAATATACCAGGAAACATCACTTTCAAGCGGGTTTATATTAACCAGTTTACTAAAAAGTTCAGGTGGATAAGAAAGGGCATCTGTCAAATATTCTCTGGTAAAACGCCCTTCGTTTATTTTACCTTCCTCAAAACTCTTCCATTGGGCCTGCGCGATCTGAAAGCTCCGCCCAATTTCATCAAGCAGGCGGAGGCCGCGGGGAATATTGTAATCGGTTTCCGCTTCCTTTGGAGCGCCACCATATACGGCCTTTTCCACGATTTCCGCGGTAAAGACAGAGCCTTCAAGTCTTATGGTGTCAAAGCTTAAGCCTCTAAGGTTGGTTCGCCGCATGGATTCGCAATCTCCTCACCACCCTGCACTTCGCGCAAGTAACGGGCATTTCGTTCCAGTTCTGCAATTAATTCTTCTTCGGTTGGCAAAACAAGCTTATACTTGGAGGCGAAAATCTGACGGCTCTCCGAGAGTACGGAATATCTTGCCATTGTTTTATCTTTGTCGGTGCACAGAATAATTCCGATGGTGGGATTATCATCTTCGCCGCGTTTCAAATCATCAAACATCCGCACATACATATCCATTTGCCCGATGTCCTGGTGAGTTAATTTTTTCGTTTTCAGGTCAATGACGACAAAGCACTTCAGTAGATAATTATAAAACACAAGGTCGATATTGAAATGCATCGTTTCGGTACTTATGCGGAATTGCCGCCCTACGAAAGAAAATCCCCTGCCCATTTCCAGTAAAAATTCCTGTAAATGGCTTATAATTGCCGATTCGAGAGTCGTTTCTTTTGTGTTGGGGCTTTCCGGTAGATCGAGAAATTCAAGGACATACGGATCTTTTATCAGGTTTTCGGTTGCGAGTACATTTTCCCTCTTCTTTACCGGAAGCGCGGGTTTTTGCGAAGATAAGAGCCGTTCAAAATACCCGGATTGGATATTCCGTTCCAAAACACGGACACTCCAGCCTTGTACCCTCGTCTCGTATAGGTAGTATTCGCGGACTTCCTCACTGTCAAGTCGCATTATTAGGCGGATATGCGACCAGCTCAATTCTCTACACAGTGTGTAGAGAATTTCTTCTTCCGGCCAGGTAAGGTAAAACTGTCTGAAATTCCATAAATTGGCAACCGAAAAACCTTTGCCAAAAGTACTGCTCAGGTAGCGGGACAGATTAACAAGCAACTGTTCCCCGTAATTCGCGCGTTCTTTTCCCTGTTGTTCCTGTTCAACAATTCGCCTGCCCATGTTCCAGTATGTTTCCACCATTGCGAAGTTGACCACAGAATGGGCTTTATTACGGCCTTCCTGTAATATCCTTGAAATGTCAGAAAAAAAGCAGTTTTCACTTTCAGAAAGAACAGCAATATCCTTATTTTTCAAGTCTACTCCTCATCGAAATATTATCCCAACACTGCGCTTTCCGCAACGCTGCTCAGATCCTTCCCAATTCTCCTATAATTCCGCCGGTAACAACACATAAAGGCCGATTAAATCTACCGGGAACCCCGGCGTAACGGTATAAGTTCCGCGATCCTGTGCCGCCTGACGTACCCGCCTGTGATCGGCAAGAAGCATTTCGGAACGATCTTTAGCGATTTTTTCAAATATTGAATTGTTAGCCTTCCACCATTCAAGACTTGCGTTAAGTTCCCTTTGTATTACAGATTTTTCAAGATTTCCGGTAGGCCGTTCCCCAAGCAGAGCATCAATTTTTTCCTTAGATAGTTCCGCAAGATTTTTTCTGCCCTCAAAGCCCAATAGCAGAGCTTCTTCGGCAAGGGTTGTTTTTGTTTTACCGCCTTTTTGGGTCATTTCTATTTTATGGCGCAAGCGGACAAGAAAAATGGTAGTAACCAGACTAACCGCGCTTGATTCATATACCCCGCAACGAGCGGCAATTTGGGAGGTGAATTTTTCATCCGGATTTTGCTCCAAAGCGGTTTCAAGCATATAGTCTGATAAAACCAAAACCAAAGGGTTGCTCCGGTGAATAAACACAGCGTTTTTATCCGGTGGATACGAAAAGTTCAGGCGTATAGTCTTTTTTACCCCTTCATCCTGCATACGTTCATTCAGTGAACGGGGTAAATGATCCGAATTGAATCTGTAATGAGACAAATGATCGCCTTTCATTACATTTTCAAGCGGAGCATTGAGGATATAAAGAGCATCCTTTGTAAAACGTTCCACAGCTTCTTCGCTTCCCAGAATTTCATTTTGTTTTCGCCATTCAGGAAGAACATCATCCGGTTTTAGACTGCGCTGGGCGAAAATCGTACGGTTGACTTTCTCTTTGTCTGCGGCGTCCTGCCATTGGTTTGTAATACTTTCCAGGTTCGAATCATCGCCAAAATCGAGAGTACCTTGCTCAATTGCTTTTACCGTTGGTTTCATTATTGCCGCTTTTACTATAGCTGTCTGAATTTTCTTTTCATCCTCCGGTATTGGCACAAGAATACCCAGGGCGTCCCGGATTACACGAGCCTTTTTTATAATCACATTAAAGATAAGACCATCAACAGGATTATTTTCGCCGTAGAGCATTACACAGCGTACTTCTTTTGATTTTTGCCCGAAGCGATCGACACGGCCTTCACGCTGCTCGTGCCGGGCGGGGTTCCAGGCAAGATCGTAATGAACAACAGCGTCAAAACCATGTTGCAGATTTATTCCCTCAGAAAGGCAATCGGTAGCGACAAGAACAGGAAAGTCGGCTTCATCAACAAGGCTTTCCACCTGTTCTTCCCGTTCATCGGGAGTCAGTTCACCGGTAACGCAGGCAACCTGTACGGCCGGATTATCTTTGAAATGCTCCCGTAATTCATCGGCGACATAATGTGCGGTGGCGACATAGCGGCAGAAAACAACCGGCTTAAACCGGGGCTTTGTATTAATAAGGGTGTCTATTTCTTTTACCAGCAAGGCAAGTTTTGGGTCGTTCTTTATACCTTTCAGGGTTTCAGTTTCTTTGATGAGACTTTCCAAGATTGAATTTTCTTCGATAATTGCGGCAGGTTCTTCGTCATTCAACACCAACTCATCACCAATACCGTCCATGATGCGCTCGTCATCGAGTAAAGAAAGAACCTCGTCTGCCTGCGCATTTTCGGCGTTTTTTCTGTAGAGACGGGTTGTTAATGCCCGTTTCGCGGCATCCGGTGAAGAAGATACACAGCGCAATAAGGCAACAACTGCATACCAAATAACGGTAAACTCATTACCGTGGGCTTTTTCCGCTTTCTGGGCTAAATCATAACAATAGGAACGTATCTTTTCAAAGAAAACTTCCCATTTGCCGGACAATTTGTACGCCGTTTCTTTTGTTTTGCGATTGGGAAATATAGACTGATCATGCCACTCGTTTATGTCTACCCGCCGGCGCTGGACAAAGTAATTCCCCAACTCCTCGCGCAATGCACGGTTCTCAGCATTACCCGGCAAGTTGCTTAAAGCGAGGTTAGCAAAATCAGGGCGTAATAAAGAAAGCAAATTGGAAAATCCGGTCTGATTCCCCGAATGGGGGGTAGCGGTGAGCATAATCAGATGGCGTTCATTATTTTCACTTAGTTTTTTTATTAGCTCATATCGTTGTTGTTTTCCCTGACCAAGGCTGGTACAGGTATGGGCTTCATCTACAATTACCATTGGAGGGTCGCTTGAGATAAAATACGCGCGATGTTCCGGTATCTTAATATAATCAAGACTGGTAACGGTTGCAGTATAATACTGAAACAGGGAAATATTTCGCGGAGCATCCCGCATGAGGCGATTGACGTTGGCCGCCGTTACCGCCACAGCGTCAATATGAAAGTGTTTTTTCAATTCAAGTACCCATTGTTCTACCAGATGAGGCGGACACAAGACTGAAAAGCGATCGATTTCGCCGCGATCAAGGAGTTCCCTGGCAATGAGTCCTGCTTCTATTGTCTTGCCTATACCAACATCATCTGCAATGAGCAATCGGACAGTATCCTGTTTGAGAGCCATTAGGAGGGGAACCAGCTGATACGCCCGGGGTTCCACGGCTATGTTTCCGAAGCCGCGAAAAGGCCCAGCCCCGGCGCGGCACTTCATTAAAAGCGCGCCTCGCAGGAGTCTGGCTGAATAAAATGGCCCTGGTTTACTTGTATCCGGCGGGGGGAAAACAGCTTCTTCAATGGGCATTGTTTCAAGGCCAGGAATAATGTACTGGGTTTCATCATCAGCGCCGCCCAATGGACGGAGCATAAGATAATCCCTTGCAGAAGGTGAAGGCTCTACAACCCATTCCCGGCCGCGGGCGCGGATAAGTGAACCGGGTTTATAGGTAATTGCCGCATCACTCATTATTGCTGTCCTTTATTATCAGCCTAAAACCGTGATTCACAATATATTCCTCTGCCTCTGACCCGGGATCCTGATAAAAAACAACTGTTTTCTCATTTCGATGATATTCATCCGCTGTCCATCTGCCGCCATTTATCGGATAATGATACTGAATATTTCTGTTATCCTGTTTACTGTTTCGCATATTCTGTATCTCTGAATTAAGCAGTGAAACCAGGATTTCTTTCGTCTTTACATTCTTTCTGTCAATAATCGCGTGATCGCTCTGATTATAATAGGACAAGAGACAGTTATAGCAAGCAGCGACACATTGGGTATTGGTATCTGCTAAATCATCGACAGAGCGTATTGGCTTTTCAGTATCGTAATGCATTATTTCCAGTGATTTTTTGGCAATCCGCGAAAGCTCGCCGCGTTCCAAAGCAATCTTGTTTAACACGCCGGCGCCGCCTTCAGATGCTTCGTAGAACAACAGGTAATTACGTTTGTCAGCGTTTGGCAGCGGTTCGGCGGCGATTTCAACTTCTTCGATTTCGTAATACTGTTCAATGCCCCGCTTAAGGGCGGCCTGTAATGTTACCATAACAGCTTCATCGTTAACCGATTCAGCCGGCTTAAAAAGGAGGATATTCTTGTAATCTTCAACATAAGGGACTATTCGCTGAGCTGTGTTTTTATCTATATCAGCTGGATCATCATCTTCATCATCTTCAAAGTCTTCACCTTTTCCCCAACGTCCGGAAAGCGGATCAATAAAAAATCCTTTGGCATTTTTATCTTTCCGCCGCTTCCACCCGTAATTAAGCCGCCACAAGGTTACAGAAGGAGCGTAAATAAGAGTACCAAAACACTCGCCATTGTAGATTATCTGGCTTTCAGTTATTTGTTCTTTGTTGACTCTAAACATTGTCTGCAATTCGTAGCCGATTTTCTGGCGTTCTTCATCATTTACGGAGATACGCATTTTAGGCCTGGTTTCTACGGTTTCTATCCGGTAAATATTCGCAACCTGACTGTCAGCGCCAAGTGAAGCGCCGCATAATTCACAGCGTTCGCTTAAAAATGCCTCGCCTATATGCCCATGACCGCATTCCTGACATATTTTGGCAGTATGGGTTGCAAGTTTCGCCCCGGCGCTCACCTGGCCGGGGGCAGTATTTATTTTGGCTCTGTATACCTGGTAGGTTCTGCCCTCATGGTAAATAAGGCTGTTCGGCCCAAATTCGGAAATACCCAGAAACCGGGGCCGGGCTATCATTGCGCCCCTTTCTTCATTATTCCGTGTTTTCCTTCCACTGGAAGGTATCCACGCCATAAGGGGAAGACGAGGGAAGTTATAGCCCGGAAGGAATCCCGCACTTGCCAAATATCGATAGGTATAAAAATCGGAATTCTGCCCGCCCGAGGACAGAAGCGTATCGTATTGCTGGCTTGCATCGATAAATCTGCGCTTGGCATCATTTCGGTCCTTTTGCGTACTTGACGGGCCCTGGGCTATTTTATTGGCGTTGTCCATTTGTGTTTTCGTTGCACGAAGGAGTCCGCGCCAGCGGTCAAAGCATCTGTCAAAGGTTTCATAAACCTCCTTGTACTCGGTATCTATAAAATCACCAGTGAGCCATGGTACAGCATCTCCTAATATCAAACGTAAATCATTGCAGATATTTTTTGCCTGCTCTATGGCTCTTGTTAGAGAATTTCTATCGTTTAGCAATGTTTTGTATTCGGATTGGATCGGGAGGTCATCTGCTTCAATATCGAGTATATCCTTAATACTTGGCGGCAGATTTACACCCAGAGTTTGCAGCCAAATTGAATGTAAATGACTACGAATAAGTTCTCTGTTTGAAAGATCAAAAAGAGGTGTTTTAACTTTTCCGTACACCATATCGCTTTTATGGGCGAAAAACCATTGGTCATGGGGACTTAAAGCGGTACAATAGGCTACTACCAGAGCGGCCTGCCCGGAACGGCCGGCACGTCCTCCCCGCTGTGCATAGTTCGCAGGCGTTGGCGGTACATTGCGCATATAAACTGTATTAAGCGTAGAAATATCTATACCTAATTCCATTGTCGGAGAGCAATATAAAACAGGAAGGCGCTGTAATGCCTTGCTATTCGCTTCAGGTTGATTTTTCCACCAATTTTGGTCCTTCTCTCCAAAACGGAAGCGGGCTTCCAAAATTTCCCGATCGCGTGCTTCTACCTGTGCTGTATGCTCATGGGATTCATAATCAAACAGATTATGATCACTTTTTGTCAAGGATTTTGAAGTTTTGATATATAATTCCCTGAAAAAATTATTGACATTCTTTTGAGGCTTTTCAAACGCTGCTAAACGCCATATTAGAATTCGGCTGTCAAGGCAATAACCCATCATAGAGCCACCAAGACTTTCTTTAATTACAAATCCGTATTTTTCCGCCCATTGGAGTATACTTTCTATGATGGCTGTGTAATCATTTCCCTTCCAATCTTCGTAATTAATTCCCGTTCCTTTCCAAAATAGTTCCCGCTTAATTAACTGCACAATTCTTGATCGTGGCCCGGCGCTTATAATTTCGTCCCGCCGTCCACGCCAGCCGTCTTCTATTTTGAGTGCTAAATGACTGGTTATGGAAAGCAATTCATCAGGCGAAAAAGACCAGGGTTCTTTAAGAGCGCTAAAAGACTTGGTTTTATATTTTTCCAGATCTGCTGAAGACAAAAACCGCGAAGCGATACAGAGGTTTTTTTTCATTTCATCAAAGATCAGCTCAAATAGCTCCAATTTTTTATCATTAGGAAGTATCGTTATTTCATATGGCAGTAATCCGCTTTCGTCATTTTCAAGATATTTTCCCAAACTATCATATTCTATTTTTATCAGGCTTAATGCTTCCAGGGATGGATTGTTGTAACGCCAGCCCTTTCTGATATCACGCAGAAGGCGATATCCTAAAATGAACTGCAATGTACTTTGCGCGTCTGCTTTAAGATGACCGTATACATCAGGATTTTGCAGGTATTCAGCACGGGTTTCGTAAGTATCGTTACTAAAACCAATAGCGTTAAATACAGCTTTACTTAAATCGGCTTCGTGAAGCAAACCGCCACCTTTTTCAAGGGCCGCCAGTAAACCACTGCGTATGGTCAAAAGAAAAATAAAATCATTAAAATGACCGGATTGCAGGGCAGCATCCTGCCTGTTATCGGTAAAACCAAGCAATTTTCTGTTGGCTTCATCATCTTTAAACAGATCATCAAGAACCCCTAATGTGATCATGGTTGTTGCGGAAGAACGGCCTTCGCCGGACAGCCCGGAAAGCCGGTTAATATCTTTTCCCTTTGCTTCATGAGTCGTTAAACAATAGGGACAAAAACGGATCTTCCCCTGTATATAGTAATATTGATTGCCTTCTTCATTTTCTTCACCGTACATATCAATGTTTTTTAACTGGGGAACATATTTTTGCTGGTCTCGTTTTACCCGCAGTTCTCCATGAAAATCTTCGAGCCAAAAATCGGGTAAATCCTCTTCTCCATGATATTTTAAGGAATCTTCAACAGGTACAAGGAACCCGATGTCATCCTCACAACCTTTAGGAACAGGGCTGTCAATTTCGCGAGGTTCCCATTTACCTGTAACATTTTCTACCGGAATAAATTCCTGGCCGCATTCCCGGCAGAAATATACCGGATATAGCATGGCCTTAACATCATTAGGTGAAAAGCGCTGTGCATCTAATGTGACATACCGTTTGCTGTTTGGTTCGAGAGTACAGAGAACCTTCCCGGGACCGGAAATAAATTGGTGAAGTTTAAAGGGAAAAACCTGTCTGTCCTCTGCATCCTTCACATTTTGAGATTCAAGAAAGTAGTCTTTCAGGACTTTCAGGCTGTCCTCTTTGGATACACCGGTATCATTTGCCAGTTTATCAGCAGCTTCCTCAATAGAGATCGGCTTTGCTCTTTCCGGCGGCTTAATATCGACATGTCTTATTCCCATGGTCAATTCCAGCCAAACAGCCAATGGGTCATTCTTGAAATTGGCTGAATTTAGTCTATATTCCTTAGCCTTGAGAAGACGATCACGCAGGACAGGTTGAATTTCTTTTATTGAAAGACCGGTGTTTGTAACACGTTCCAATTTTTCTGAAATAATATTAGAAACAGGTATTGTTTCTCCGAAAAGATTCCCAGCAAAATCGGCAACCGCTTTTCTTTCATCACCTTCGCCATCATCACCTGAACTTGCCATAGTTGCGGATGTACCTATACAAACAAGATTCTGTGTTTCCAACTGTTGTTTGATACGGCGAACCAGAAGAGCCACATCCCCACCCTGTCTGCCCCGGTAAGTATGGAGTTCATCCAGAACAAGGTATTCAAGACCCGCACAATGTGAAATTACCGTACGGTCATAATCGAGGTAACGGGTTAGGAGCAGCTCCATCATCATATAATTTGTCAACAGAATATCCGGTGGATTTTTGGCTGCTTCTTCCCGTTTTCCAACATCATCTTGTCCGGTATACCGTTTGTACGTAAAAGGTGTTTTTTCTTCGGGATTGTTTTTGGAGAAGTTTTCCAAGTATTTTTGGAGTTCTTCCATTTGGCTGTTTGCCAGGGCATTCATGGGGTAGATGATAATTGCCCGGGTTTTGGGAGTGCTATCCTTTTCCTTTGCCCGGATAATTGAATCGACAATTGGCAGGAAAAACGCAAGACTTTTACCGGACCCTGTACCGGTTGTTACTATATAAGATTCCTTTCTTTGGGCAATGGCCAATGCTTCCTGCTGGTGAGTATAAAGGTGAAAACCACGAAAGATTTCACCGCTAAGCGGATGGAGAGTTTTATCCCCGACTAAATCAGAAACAGTAGATGCTTTTTTGTAATTAGGGTTTATCTGAATTAGCGGAGCAGGCCAGTACCGTTTATTGGCATATTCTGTATCTACCGTTTTTCTTATATCATCTGCCCTGATGGTAGTAAAACTGCGGGAAAAGAGCTCAAAATTTTTTAATACACTTTCATGAAAATCAAAAATATCAGGCACGTTGGTTTTCCCTCATAGTTAAGTATATCAGTTTTTTAGAATTAATAATAAGGTAATTAATTCCTCCCGCCACTCTTTTTACCTTCCGCAGCTATGCCGCAGCCAATAGAAAATTATAAAAAACACAGGCAAAGGGCCCTGTTTCTTTGCCAAACAAGGAAATTTTGTTATATTATGTATAGGATATTTCTAAAAACTGTAGTTTTTGGGGCTTCCCTATAGAAAATATGCCGGAAACGGCTGCAAAAATGTAAAAAACATAGAAAAACAAGGAAAAAGACCGTGGAGAAAAATAAATTTCATAAAGCGCCAATGGTTAACAGCCTAATCCTGTCTATCCTGGCTGGTGTTACGGTTATTTTCGCGCTGATGATTGTAGTTGTACTAAATTTTTTATTCAATAAAAGCATAGACCTTGCAAAGACCCAGGATATTGATGATGCAAGCCATATTACCCTTTCAATAAAAGATAACCTTGATTATATGTCACGCCTGTTAAGTTTGACCCAGGAATCGTTTAAAACACTTGATTTCCACTCGGAAAGGGAAGCCGCGATCGAGTCTGCTAACCATATCCTGACAGCCATGCTGGATATAAACCCGGATATACATTCCGTATGGTATATACTCGAAAAAGGCATATATTACGATGACCGTCTTTTTGTAAAAGAGTATATTCAGCAAGACGGTTCAGTCATGGAAGGTTTTAGCTTTAAAGAAGAGACAATACAGGAAGACCCGGAAAACGCGCAATGGTACTACAGGCCGTCTTTAACAGGGGAAAATTATTATTCCGTTTCCACGTTATGCAGGCATGTTACAGGCAGCGAAGATGTATATTCGGTAACGGTTAGCAAGCCAATATTGCTGAACGGGGAAATTATCGGTGTTTATGGCATGGAAGTTCTTTATAACGATATCCTTAAATTTATTTACGATATTTACCAGAAACAGAACCGGATTATACTGCTCCTAAACCAGGACATGACAATCCTCCATGCGGTAAATCACAGAATGATCAACAGAAACCTTGCCGATTTTGGGTTTAAGGATATAGACAACATACGCGCCGTCCTTGAACAGGGCGGAATATATTCAAACGAGGTTATTTCTCCGCTTAGGGACGAAAAAGTATTCCTCTACCTTCAGCCTATATCGGTCGGCATAGAGGGGAACCAGCAAACCCTGTATCTGGAAATTGGAACGCCGCTTAGCCAATTAAATGCAGATGCCTATAATATTGCCTTTTTTATTATTGTTGCAAGCTGTATATGCGTTCTTTTGATAATAGGGATTATATTTTTTAATGCAAAAAGGGTAGTTAACCCGGTTAAGGATTTGGCGCTCCATGCAAGGCAGGTCGCTTCTGGCAATTTTGACTCCGATATTTTTAATATCTCCGATAATGACTTGCAGACAAAAAATGAGATTACCATATTACGGCGTGCTTTTAACGAAATGCTTACGGCACTGCAGGAAAATGTACGTACCGTCGAAAAGCGTGTAAGCGAACGTACCAGGGAGTTACGCCGGCTTAACGATTATATAAAGATGCTGGTCGATCATGCGACGAACATGTTTGTATTGTTCGACCGTAATATGAATATGATTTATTGCAGTAACAGTGTCCTGGATCTTGTGGGGGTTGACGATTACAGCGTACTTATCAATAAACCATTAAGTACCGGTGCACACGCCCTGTTTCCGGATCAGGAATATGTTAAACGAAGTTCCGAAAGGTTTTCCCGCATTCTTTCCGGGGAAGACATGATCATAACAGACGATATTATCAGATGGCCCGGGAAAGGGACACGCTCTTTCCATATTACCTACAAACGTATGCTGGATCAAAAAGGCGATTTTGACGGCATAGTCCTTACCTTGCTGGATGTTACCGATGTGCGTATTGAGGAAGCGGAGCACCGTATGAACGATATGCTCCGTTCAACAACTACAGCCTGTTTTGTCTGGGACGAGGGCGGGGACATTGTCGCGTTTAACAAGGAATCGGCCCGCCTGTTTGGCTTGCCGGACAATTTGTCGCCGGAGGAATTTAACAAGCTGTATTTTTCAACCGAGCCGGAATACCAGGCCAATGGGGGAAAAACTGTAATAGTAAGGCAGAAACTTTTGAGTGACGCAATGGAAGAAGGGTTTGCCCAGGTTTCCGGCCAGTTGGCAAAAATTGACGGTACACGGATTTACGTAAGCATAACAGTTACCCGCATTGCATGGATGACAGGCTACAGGCTTATTATTTACCTTCATGACACTACCGAGCTGGTGTTAAAGGAAAAAGAGGCAAGGGAAGCCGAAGAACGCATGAGGCTTATGCTTGACGCAACACCGCTAAGCTGCCACTTTTTCGACGAGGAATACAATTTAATAGACTGCAACAAGGAAACGCTCAATTTATTTAAAGTCAAGGACAAGCAAACATATTTAAAAAACTTTTTTAAAACACTTATTGAACGCAAGGCCGATGGCTCGTTTTCCGAAGACGATGCAAAACGGTTTGTAAAAGAAGCTTTTAAAACCGGCCGTGTTTTTTTTGAATGGGAGCACCATGACTCCAACGGCGAGCTTATACCGGCAGAGGTAACACTTGTCCGGGTAAAATACGGCCAGAAGGATATTGTCCTGGGCTACATACGCGATATGCGCGAGATAAAAGCCAAAGAAAAGCAGATGCAGGAAAGCATAGAAAGGGAACTTGCGGCAGAAATACAAAAAGAAGCTGCGCAGGCCGCCAACGACGCAAAAAGCAAGTTCCTGGCAAATATGTCGCACGAAATCCGCACGCCCATGAACAGTATTATGGGTTTTGCCGAACTTGCGCTGGATAAGGCACTGTCCCCCCAGGTAAGGGAATACCTTGGTAAAATAACAGACAGCTCCAAATGGCTCTTGAATATTATAAATGATATCCTTGATATTTCTAAAATAGAATCGGGGAAACTTGAACTTGAGAATGTCCCTTTCGACCTGCATGGTATTTTCGCACGCTGCCAGTCGGTTATACTGCCAAGCATTAATGAAAAAGGCCTTGGTTTTCATGTCTATGCAGAGCCCTTAACCGGAAGGATACTGTTGGGGGACCCAGTACGGCTTTATCAGGCGATTATGAACCTCCTTTCCAATGCCGTTAAATTTACCGCATCCGGCATAATAAAACTTTCGGTTTCCATAAAAAGTTTTAACGACCGCACTGCAACGGTGTATTTCGAAGTAAAAGACAGCGGTATTGGCATGAGCAGGGAACAGGTTGAAAGGATATTCGATCCGTTCGTGCAGGCGGATTCCAGCACGACGCGTAATTACGGCGGCACGGGGCTTGGGCTGACCATAACCAAAAACATTGTAGAACTTATGGGCGGCAGCCTGGCCGTGGAAAGCGCGCCCGGTGCCGGCAGTACCTTTAGTTTCGAAATTACCTTTAATACCGTTGACGCAGCCGATGATATGCCGGTGTATGCCGGGGACAGCACTGTCGATAAGCCGTCTTTTGACGGCCTTGTCCTGATCTGCGAAGACAACCCCATGAACCAGCAGCTTATCTGCGATCATCTTAAACGTGTCGGGCTTAAAACTGTTGTGGCAGAGAATGGCAAAGTTGGTGTAGGGAAGGTTCTGGAGAGAAAGCAAAAAGGGCAAAAGCCCTTTGACATAATATTTATGGATATGTTCATGCCGGTAATGGACGGTATAGAAGCCGCGTCGAAAATTGCCGCGCTTGGGACAGGCGCCCCCATCGTGGCCATGACAGCAAATGTAATGACAAGCGAGATTGAGCATTACATAATGAACGGGATGTCTGATTATGTGGGCAAGCCGTTCACGTCGCAGGAGTTGTGGCGCTGCCTGCTTAAATACCTTAGACCGGTAAGCATTACTGCCGGGGACAGGGGCCGCCAGGCGTATGATAATGCAGCACTGCAAAAAGAGCTTAAGATAAGCTTTGTAAAAAATAACCAGGCAAAATTCCGGGAAATAACCAACGCGATCGAAGCAGGTGATTTAAAACTTGCCCACCGCCTGGCGCATACGCTAAAAACCAATGCCGGGCTGATTGAAAAAAATATGCTGCGGAATACCGCCGCAGTAGTCGAAGGTATACTTAAGGACGGGAAACCCCCGGCAAGCGGGGATGCTATGAGCAGCCTGGAAACCGAATTGAATTCTGTCCTGGAAGAATTAAAGCCGTTACTTGCAGAAAATATCATAGAGCATAAAAAACCAAATGCCGAACAGCAGCAGGCATTGTTCGAAAGGCTCGAAGTTATGCTGGAAAATATTAACCCGGAATGTGTAAAACTGCTTGATGAAATCCGGGCAATACCCGGCACGGAAGAACTGGCAAAGCAGATAGAGAATTATGAGTTTGAGTCCGCGTCCCAAACGCTTGCAGAAATAATAATGCCGCAGGGGTAATACTATGGAAGATGCAAAAAAGAACAGCGTCCTTGTTACAGACGATGAAAATTCAAATATTATTGCCTTAACGCATATCTTAAGCCCGGAGTATACCGTTTATGCGGCCAAAAACGGGCAGAATGCAATTGCGGCAGCAGAAAAATATCAGCCCGATATTATTCTGCTTGATATTGTTATGCCGGAAATGGACGGCTATGATGTGATCTCTGCATTAAAAAGCTCAGAGAGTACCCGGAATATACCGGTGATTTTTATTTCGGGGCTAAGTAATGCCGATGACGAGGAAAAAGGGCTTTCTTTGGGCGCATCTGATTATATAAGCAAGCCTTTTAGCCCCGCGATTGTAAAGCTGCGGGTTCAAAATCAGATAAAAATTATTAACCAAACGCATCTGATCATAGAAAAAGAGACTGCCGAAAAAAGCAGCCGCGCCAGAAGCGAGTTCCTTTCGCGCATGAGCCACGAAATGCGCACGCCAATGAACGCAATTATGGGGATGGCTGCCCTGGCAAAAATGACAAGTGATACTGATAAACGCGATGATATGCTGGATAAGATAAACGGGGCATCCGGGCATTTAATGAAACTAATAGATGATGTTCTTGATATGTCAGACATAGAGGACAATGTGTTCCGTCTTTCCTGTTCGCCTTTCAATTTTGCCGGAATGATGAAGGGAATATTGGAAAAAACCGGGCCGGATCTAAAGGCTAAACAGCAATCGCTTACTGCCGAAATAGACCCTTCCATTCCTGATGCATTAATTGGCGACGAGAGGCGGCTTTCGCAGGTAATTTTAAATTTACTTTCCAATGCGGTTAAATTCACAGGGGAAAAGGGATCGCTGCGTGTTAATGCATTTAACCGCGGGATAGAGGGTGAAACACTTACCATGCAGGTAGAGGTGATCGACAACGGTATAGGAATATCGAAGGATCAGCTTGAAAAACTTTTCATTCCATTTGAGCAGGCAGACGGGGGCATAGACCGCAAATTCGGCGGCGCCGGGCTGGGACTTTCCATATCAAATCATATAATTGGTTTAATGGGCGGCGAAATAAAGGCGGAATCGGAAATTGGCAATGGTTCAAAATTTTCTTTTACCATTAAAGTGCAGTTAAAAGCGCCGGAAGCGAAAGACGACAGGCCAACCCTCCTTAAGGGCAAAACGGCGCTGCTCGTGGATGATGTTGAAATTAACCGGGAAATCGTTATGGCTATGCTGGAAAACACAGGCATTCAGATACAATGCGCAGATGACGGATGCGGGGCATTGGATCTATATACATCGACCCCAGGCAAATTTGACATAATTTTTATGGATATTAATATGCCAAAAATGGACGGGGTGGAAGCAGCCAAACGTATCCGGGCTTTTGAAAAAGAACAGTCTGTTAAAAACGCGCTTGAGTTTGCGAAGCAAACTCAGCGATTATCGGAACGGCCGAAGGGAGTGCCGATAATTGCAATGACTGCCAATGTGCTTGCAAGCGATATTGATACATACCTTGCGGCTGGTATGAACGAACATATCGGGAAGCCGCTGGATTTTGATAAACTGCTGGGTATACTTAATAAATATTTAAAATAATTTTCTGCATTCAAGATAGAAGCGCTTTTCTTCGGTTCCCCCCATGGAAAAACTTTTTCGTGGAAGCGGGCCGCGCCTTGCAATGGTTTCGAAAAGTCCCTGCTTGCGGAAAGGGCGGAGCAATACCCCAACGGCGCTGTTTCCGGGATTACCTCTGTTGTTCCGGCCTGAGAGGCGGAACAATTCATCGCTGCCGTGAATATAATCCATGCTCACGCTGCCGTTTTGTTGTCCAATCATCTTATCCAAAAGCGGCTGGAGCGCATCAATGGCAATGGGGACTTGATCTGCTTCAACTAAAAAGAACCCTTCCCCGGAAATAAGTCCCAGGCGAAGCACGCCGCATTGCTGGTCCTCCACAAGTTCTGCCAGTTTTTCCGGGCTGTCAAGTTTGCGGCAGTTGTAACCGGGCAGTTGTTCCAGTGCTTTCTGTACGGCTGCCGCATCTGTACCAAAGAGAAGGCGGTGTATGGGCTCAAAACTCAGGGCTGGGTCGTACAGGTTTACCAGTTCTACCAGCGCCCACCGCGCCGGATGATGCATGATTGCAGGATCATTTTGCCGGGCAGTTTTATATTCTTCCCAAACTACCTTCGCGGTTGCCAGGGAATGGTTGCCATCCCCCACCGCAAAAAGGAACGGCGCGGCAGTTTGGCTGCTTTGTTCACCGCGCTTTTCCCAGGAAACCACGGGGGGGTTGCCGGACTGCTCTGCCAGCTTTTCCAGGCTGGCGGCAAGGAAACCCCAATCTGCTTCTTTGTCGAGTTTCCACCCGCGCACCCTGCCAGAGCCAAGCATCAATTCCGTGTCGTACAAAACTGAGCTTTGCGTGTTTGCCGCCGGTTTTTTTGCATGTTCTGCAAGCGCAGGGAGCAGGGTGTTTTCTTCATCGTTAATTAAAACCAGTATGTGGGGGGTTTCCAGCGGGGCACCCCGGCGTATGTCCATGCGCGGCGGCAGTCTTTCCGTTACCGTCCCTTCGCTTGGGCGGACAAGCGGCGGGGAAATTAAACCAGTTGTCGATGAATCGCCGGTTTTCCAGTTATACGCCTCCAGGTCCAGTGCAGCAAGCAGGCCCCTTCTTGTTTTGTGGGAAGGGGTGTCCCGTTCAATATATACAAAGGTTTTCTGCGGCGGGGCAAAAATGCCGGATGCAAGGTAATCGTTCATGCTGCGGTGGATTGCAGCGATTCTTTCTTTTTTACCGGCCTCTTCCAGGTAGATTTCCGGATAGATCATATTAAGGGTTGATGGGCTCTCTCCGGCAATGCTGCGCGCCTGTTCCCAGTAAGCGCGATCCTGGGTATGCTGATCACAGGCGATAACCGCCCACTTGTAAAGATCGATCCCCTGTCCGGGCAGCAGTAATTCGGGGACAGCTACACCAAGGGCTGCCAAACGGTCTGTAGTCTTTTCATTCATCATTATTTTTATTATACTAAAAAAACATTTTTTATTCAGGAGTTTCTGCATGGCCGAAGAATTAACCGAATATTCAGGTCCCGCGACTATGGAAAAAATCACCTCGCTTGCCAAGCGGAGGGGTTTTGTGTTTCAATCATCCGAAATCTACGGCGGCCAGAACGGCGCCTGGGACTACGGCCCATTGGGGATAGAGCTAAAGAACCGCATCGCGGCGAACTGGTGGAAAGAGATGACCCAGCTTCACGATGAAATTGTCGGGCTTGACGCCGCTATCCTTATGCACCCCCGCACCTGGGAAGCTTCCGGCCATGTGGAAAATTTTACCGACCCCCTGGTTGACTGCAAAAAGTGCAAGACCCGTTTCCGCGCGGACATGATTCCCGAAGAAAACCTGGCCAAAAAAACCTGCCCCGAATGCGGCGGCGAGCTTACCGACACCCGCAAATTCAACCTGATGTTCAGGACTCACATTGGCCCCACCGAGGACAACGCGGGGCTTATCTACCTGCGGCCGGAAACAGCGCAGGGGATCTATGTAAACTACAAGAACATTATCCAAAGCAACAGGATGAAGATACCCTTTGGCATTGCCCAGATTGGAAAGGCGTTCCGCAACGAAATCGTTACCAAAAATTTTATCTTCCGCACCTGCGAATTTGAGCAGATGGAAATGCAGTACTTTGTAAAACCCGGCACCGATGTTGACTGGTTTAACGAATGGAAAAAACGCCGCTGGGCATACTACGAAAAACTTGGCGTCAAGATGGATCACCTGCGCTGGCACCAGCACGGCCCGGACGAGCTTGCCCACTACGCCAAGGACGCATACGACATCCAGTACCTGTTCCCCATGGGCTGGAGGGAACTGGAGGGCGTCCACAACAGGACCAACTACGACCTTACCCGCCATACCGAGTTTTCCGGCAAAGACCTCCAGTACATCGACCAGGACAACAACAACGACCGCTATATCCCCTTTATCATCGAAACGTCCGCCGGCCTTACCCGCACCCTGTTAATGCTGATCTGCGACGCCTACGATGAGGAAAAAGTCGTTCAGGAAAAAAATGCAGACAGTTCCGAAGGAACTGTAGGCGGAAACGAAGATTCCGCAGATTGGCGCACCGTGCTGCGCTTCCACCCGCTGGTTGCCCCTGTTACCGTCGCCGTGCTTCCGCTTATGAAGAAAGACGGCTTGGCTGAACTTGCCCAGGACATACGCGGCGAACTTAAAGAAGACTACGCCACCGATTACGACCAGGCCGGCGCCATAGGCCGCCGTTACCGCCGCCAGGATGAAGCGGGTACACCGTTCTGCGTTACTGTTGATTACCAGTCCAAAGAAGACGGTACGGTAACGCTGCGCTACCGTGACTCCATGGAACAAATACGAATCCCCCGCGCGGAACTGGCAGACAAAATCCGGAAAGAGATAAAGGGATATAAAAGGAAATAGATATGACTGACACCTGCTCAAAATCGACTTCCTTGTCGATTTTGAGCTTGGAGTTTTGGGCTTTGCCCAAAACTTCAGTTTTACATTGGTAACACCGCCATCCATGGCGGTAAAAAAAAGGTGACTGTCCCCTTTTTTATTGGCAAAAAAAGGCTATTTTTCTAAAAAAACTACCCGCTAGGGGTAGGGTAAGAATAAAAATACTGCAGTACATTAAGTACTGTAATGTATACTGTAAATAGTGCTGTTTTACAAAAAATAACCGCAAAACCCGAAAAATTGTCGATTTTTATTGAACTTGGCACGATTCTCTCTCTCATAATTCTCACCGGATCCTTTTTCCCCTTACCTCAACTAATAGGTGGCATCACCCATCCATATCACTTAAACAAAGGAGTAATGTATGAAGAAACTTATCACAATTAGCCAAGCTATGTGCTGCATAGCAGTTATTCTGGTAATGGCGCTGATATTAGGCTGCAAGCCCCCCACAGGACCAGGCACCCTCGTATTTGAGAGCGGCACGGGTAAGCCGGATGTTACCAGGGATGGCAGCGACCTTACCATCAGGAACCCCGACGAACTTGCCCAGTTGGCCGTGCTGGTAAACGGCGGCACCAGCTTTAGCGGCAAAACAATCACGCTGGAAGCGAACCTTGACCTGTCCAAGTACGGTGTGGGCGAGGAGTTTAACTCTGGCGCGGGCTGGAAACCTATCGGCGGCACCGGCTCCAACCCCTTTAAAGGGGAATTTGACGGCAAAGGTAAGACCATTCGCGGCCTCTCAATCAGCGCCGCCGGTACAAACGACCAGGGTCTGTTCGGTTATATTGACACAGGCAGCACGGTAAAGGACCTAAAGCTAACCGGCGTCAGCGTCACCGGCAAAGACAATATCGGCAGCGTGGCGGCGATTAATGACGGCACAATTGAAAACTGCTCTACCGCGGGCGCTGTCACCGGCAACGACAATGTCGGCGGCGTAACGGGGAACAACAGAAGCACCGGTAGAGTAGAAAACTGCTCTGCCTCAGCCTCTGCCACCGGCAACGACTATGTCGGAGGTGCAGCTGGGGTTAACTGGGGCACGATTGAAAACTGCACATCCTCAGGCGCTGTCACCGGCAAAGACAATATCGGCGGCGTGGCTGGTAATAATGTCGGTACACTTGACACCTGCAAGTCTTCCGGCAGCGTCACCGGCAGCGGCAACGACATCGGCGGCGTGGCGGGCAGCAGTGGCGGCGGCGCCATTAGCGGCTGCTACAACACCGGGGCTGTTACCGGCACAACCAACATAGGCGGCGTTGTAGGCAAAAACAGCTACAACACCCTCTCCGGCTGCCACGCCTCCGGCAGCGTGTCCGGGGCAACCAGTGTGGGCGGTGTCGTAGGATGGAACGAAGGCGGCACGGTGAAAGCCTGCTACTACGCGGGCGGGACCACCGGCACGGTGAGCGCCACGGGCAGCAACGCCGGGGGCGTGGCCGGGCTGAATGACGGCACCGTAACCCAGTGCTACGCCACGGGCACGGTGACGGCCACGGGCACGGATAGCGAGGCAGTAGGCGGCATCGTGGGCAGCAACTCAAAGTACGTGTACGAATGCTACGCCACGGCCACCGTGACGGCCGCGGGCGCCAGCGCCAAGAACGTGGGCGGCATCGCGGGGTACAACACCGGCACCGGCGAGGTAGCGGACTGCTACGCCACGGGCAACATCACCACCGGCGACCAGCAGGTAGGCGGCATCGCGGGCACTAACGTAGGCGGCGAGGTACTGCGCTGCTATGCCACGGGCAAGGTGGAAGGTGTCGGCGCCATCGGAGGCATCGCGGGGGTAAACACAGGCACCGTGGCACTCTGCGTGGCCCTCAACTCAAGCATTGTCACTAAAGGGTTTCTCCCAGGCCGCGTGGTCGACACCAACAGCGGCACCCTGACCAACAACTACGGCAGGGCCGGCATGGACGGCACGTGGACAGACAAGGGCCTGGGTAACAACAAGGACGGCGAGGACGTGACAAGTAGCAGCCCCTATGGCGGCTACAACAGCGATGGGTTCTGGCCGACATTAAGCTTCGACTTCTACTCGTCGAAGCCTATCTGGGTCTGGTCGCGCAGCGACGCCACCCTGGGCAGCCTGCCCAAGCTAGCGTGGGAGTAGAGAGGCATTAGTGGGAGTGTCTCGTCGAACTTACGGTTCGCGGACGCGGAGGACTACGCGTGGCTTTCGGGCGGCGCGCCATCCCTCAAGACCCTGGATTAAGGAACGAGACGCGGGCGCGGCGTTTGGTAGTTGCGCCCCGTCCTTCGTGCCTTTGCGAGAACTCTTCTTCAGCCATATCTATCATCGCACCTTGCCCGCCCGCCTCAATTGCACTAAACTGTTAATATGGAGAAGCAATTAAGGGTCTATATAGAAAACTCTGTCATTGGCGGTTATTTTGATACAGCTTTTGAAGAGGCAACCAAGCAATTGTTTGAAAAATTTAAAAACGGTGAATACCGCGCGATAATTTCAACGCATACCTATGCCGAATTGGCGGATGGGGCGCCGGAGCATGTGAAAGCCAATTTGGAAACAATATCTTATGAGAAAATTGACGTTGCGGATGTTATGCTGGCCCTGTCTCAAAAGTACATGGATGAGAAAATTGTGAACGAGCAATACCGGAGTGATGCGCTGCATATCGCAATCGCGACTGTTTCGGGAGTGGACGTGCTGGTTAGCTGGAATTTCAAGCACATAGTAAATCTGAACCGGATAAAACTATTCAACTCGGTAAACCTAAAGGAAGGGTACAATCTCCTCGAAATAAGAACGCCAGCGGAGGTAATATAGATGGAGAATACAGCCAGAATAGTCGATTGTGTTGAATTCAAGAATGAACTTCACAAAAAATTGTATATCAAAAGCGGTGCGCATAATTTCAGTGAGTACATACACTATGTAAACGCGCTGTGTTCTGATAACAAAAGCACTCCAAAAAAGGAAAAGTTGACTGACACCGTTTTGTGACCTCACGCAGAAAACGCGGAGGGGAGACTAAGAGTATAGTCCACGGATTTCGTACCGCGAACCGAAGGTTCGACGGTACGGCACAGATTATGAAGGATTACGATAAGCGTTGTTAGCGAGCGCCGCGATAATCCGTGTCGCAACGAAGATGCGCAATCCGTGTCGCATCGAAGATGCGCAATCTGTGGACCCTCTTCTTCTCTGCGCCGCGGGCCGAAGACCCGATGCGCCTTTGCGAGAACTCTTGCAAGGGTAAAAGCATGGCCGACAAGGCCCTGGACGTAGGGTCATTCGGCGGCCATGGCGGCTAAATTTACAACCGCATAAAATCCGTAATATACAGTTCGCGTATCTGGCCAAGGCGCAGCTCCGCGTTAAAGCGCTTGAGCAGTTCTTCCTTGGCCGCATCAATATCGAGGGCGTCAAATTCTTCTGCGGTTAACACTTCAAAAAAACCTGTTATCGTTGTTTTAAACCAGGAGATGCGGGAAGCCAATTCTTCCGCAAAGGGGCGGTCGCTTTTATCGTAGGGAAAAGCGATTGATATTACAATGGTTCCCGGTTCCGGATCGGCGGTCGGGATACGCAGGGCGCCCAGGCTGGAAAAAATATTTTCACCCAGAGCGGCGGCAGGCGGCGGGGCGGCAGCTTTGCCGCGTTTTGCCAAACCGGCTATTGTGCCTGCTATTATGGTTAACACCAGCAACGCAATTATGGCTAAAAGGAACTTAAATACAATCTGAGCGGTTTGGGGATTGCGTTCTTCTACCCGTTTCATATTTGTAGTATAATGGATATTATTTTTTTGGAAAAGCCAAAAGGGGGAGATTATGGTAATTAAGCGGAATGAACTTAAATCCGAAACACGGGAAAAACCAAGGGGGGGCGACGGCACAGCCACGTTTGTCCACCTGGCAGAAGGAAAAGGGGCGGTTCAGAAATATACCAATTTACTTGCAGAGATTACCCTGCCGCCGGGCGCGTCGGTAGGGCCGCATCCACATACAGAAGATATGGAGTTCTACATTATTCTGGAAGGAAGCGGGAAAGTGAACGACAACGGTACGGAAAAAGATGTTGCCAGGGGCGATGTCATGATCACCGGGAACGGGGAGACGCACAGCATAGCCAATACCGGCAATGTCCCCCTGGTTTTTCATGCGGTAATTATTAAGGAATGATCTGTTCCACAACCCGGAGATTGGTATGACAATAGAGCGTATCGAACAAGCCCATAAAACAATCCAGCAAGTACTTAACTACACGCCGTTAAGCACGACACAGACTTTTTCGCAGATGAGCGGGGCGCAGCTTTACCTTAAGTGCGAGAATTTACAGAAGACCGGGTCGTTTAAGGTGCGCGGCGCGTACAACAAATTAGCAATGCTGGTAAAAGAACAGCCGGTTAAGCAGGTTGTCGCATCGAGCGCGGGGAACCATGCACAGGGCGTGGCTTTCGCAGCATCGGCGCTGGGGATTGCTTCCACTATTGTTATGCCGCTCTCGGCAGCTATCGCCAAAATTACCGCGACAAAGGGTTACGGCGCCAAAGTGGTGCTTGCCGGCAGCTGTTATGATGACGCCTATGCCAAAGCCTGCGAAATACAGGAGGAGACCGGCGCGGCATTTGTCCACCCCTTCGATGATGAAGACGTAATTGCGGGGCAGGGCAGTATTGCGATAGAAATTCTGCACGAACTGCCTACCGTGGATACGGTATTGGTTCCCTCCGGCGGCGGCGGGCTCCTTGCCGGGATCGCATCGTACCTTAAACTCGTTAATCCACGCATCAGGGTAATTGGCGTGCAGGCAGAGGGAGCGGATGCCATTGTAAGGTCGTTTAGGGAAAAAAGGGCTGTCTCCGCACAAAAAGTTTCGACCATTGCCGACGGCATTGCTGTTAAGTCGCCGGGAAAACTCACCCTTGACTATATTAACCGTTATGTAGACGACATGGTGAGTGTATCGGATGACGATATTGCAGAAAGCATTCTGCTTCTGCTGGAACGCAGCAAAATGGTGGTCGAACCGGCAGGAGCCGCAACGTTAGCGGCAGCAATCGGCAAAAAAGTTGATATTGCCGGCAAGCGTACAGTCTGCGTGCTTTCCGGCGGCAATATCGATGTAAGCATGATCCACAAGATCGTGCAGAAGGGGATGATCACCCATGGCAGGCAGATTCAGTTTTCCACCATTATTTCCGATCACCCGGGCAGCCTAAAACAGTTCCTTTCGGTGGCGGCAGACTGCGGGGCAAGCATTATTACCGTGCAGCACGACAGGTTCAGCGCAAACCTGAGCCTCGAAGAAGCGAACCTGCATGTTGCCTGCGAAGTAAGCGGCGTGGAGCACGGGAAAGAACTTATTCTGGCCCTGGAACAGAAAGGCTATAAAACCATTATCGAGTGATTTTTTGGGAAGCCCGGGTCTAGCCGGCAATCATCTGGTCTGTCAGCAGGCCTTTTCTTTTCTGATCCGCAACATACAGGGAATACTGCCTGTCGGCAAATGCAATATGGCCAAAAATCCACTCTTTAAGGGTGCGGACAAAATTGTTGGCAACAAAATTTTTGCCTTCTCCGGCGGCTTTTACCGTGTTAAGGATCTGCTTTACCAGGGTATCGTGCTGTTTTTTATGATCCGCATAGTCCGGGTAACGGATCCTCTCCAGAAGCTGCTGCTCTGCCCCAAAGTGGAAACGGACATAGTTTACCATACGCCCCATGGCTTCTTTAAAAACGGCCCCATCATCCCCGGAAATGCAGGCCTGGTATAACTTGTTGGTTAATTCGACCAGTTCCATGTGCTGGCTGTCGATTAATTCAATTCCCGTGGCGAGTTTGTTATCCCAGGTAACTATTTGGTTGCTGGCAGGGCCAATACCAATGTCTGTCGATTTTGTTATCATAATAAGAAATTATAATGAATTTTTGCAGGAAAACAAGGGTTTTTTTATAAAAATACTGTTTTAAAACAAGCGCCAATAACGGTTTTGTCCTGTTGGAAGTATGAAAACCCGCTTCTTTTTTGTTATTTGCGCTGCATTTTTTATTCAGTCGGTTTCAACTGCTGCTGTTTTTGCCCAGGAGGAATACGGGCAGCCGCCTGCCAATGAGGCAGTTGAAAAAAAGGAAAAGCAGCCTTTCCCCCTGTTTCCGGAGCTGCTGTGGTCCGGGGCTTGGGAAAGCAGGCATAACCTTGCAGACCGTTTTGGCATTAAACTTACTGCCCCCGGAATACAGCTTGCCCTGCGGCTGGAGCTTTTGGACCGCCGCCCTGCTTCGAGCGCCGCTGATTTTATTGGAAGTTTCGGGGGGGATACGGCAGAAAAAGCGATTACCCAGCCTGGTTTGGGGCTTTATCACTTAAATACAGGTTCAAGGATCCTTTACGGTGTGCTGGATACCTACGGGTTTCCGGCAAGGATACGCAATGTTTGGGTACGCGGCGCGCCCTATGCCCAGTCGCGGGATGGAAGCGGCGCAGAACTAAAAACATCGGCGTCCTCTACTGCCCTGCCCATGGGTTTTATCAATCTTGAAACAGGCGACGTTTCGGCAGAGAAGGGGTCGATAGGCGGCTTTTTTTCTTTTGGCCTTTCCGGGGAAGAAGACAGCCTGTCGCCTGCACTTAATGCCGCCGTGTGGTACAAAACCGGGAAGGCAAAATTCGCCCTGGAGGGGTATTACATAAAGCAGGAATTGCCGGAGCGTGTTTCTTCAACCTGGTTTAACGAAAAGCCGGCGCTCCCGCCCAGGGATACCCGGCTTTTTGCCGGCGCCGCTTCTTTTTCGGTACCGGCCTTTGCCCTGGCTGCCGACCTGGCATATTCGGAAACGTTTGCCTTTGGCAAAGATTTTTATGGGAACCTGGCCATGTGCATTGGCGACAAGCCCTGGCGTTTTTCACTTGCTTTTGACGCTGCCGGGAGCCGCTATGTGGACAGTGCGGGGGCAAACCCCGGCGCCGGGTTCCGTACTGCCGTTAAACTGGAGAGGTGGGGGAAAAAAACCGGCCTTTTCCGCGTGGGCGCTGTTTTTAAAGGCCCCGGCCCGGATAAAGGGCTGCTCCCCGCAATCGGCATGGGGGATTTTTCCGGCATTGTGCAGGGCATTAACCGTATAACAGGCGACCTGTACTACCGGTTCCCGGCGAATAACAATGCTTTTGGCATAAAACGCATTTCTTTTTCTGCAGATCATGACGGGCGGGAGGGGAAAAAAGTCCTGGATTCTGGTACTGCAATGGCAGCATACAAGCTGGGGCCTGTTAATTGTGTCAGCGAGGGCAAACTTGTTTTTTTTAATCACAATAAAAGTTCCGGGCTTGCCGGAACCGGCCTTAAACTCGATTCCATCAAAATAAACCAAAACCTTTCCTGGACAATAAATGGCACCTTTTCCAAAAAAACTGATAAAAAACCTGATAAAACAGCTGCCGGTACTGCAAAGCTGGGGGGGAAGAAAAAGGCCAATTCTGCGAAAAAGGGCGGCTTCTCCGTCCTGCTTTCATCAAGGGTAGGGTACGAGAAGGCCGCCAATAAAGCGGGGGTTTGGGACGCCTCTTTTTCGGCATCGCTGCGGGTAATGAAGCAACGCCTTACCCTTAAAGCCGCAGCCTCCAAATTCCCCCGTGATTGGGAATTTACGGTTAGCTGGCGTATGCTTTTTTAGCTTTTTGCTGTCATCCACTTGAAATTAGTTGAAAATTGTGTTATATTTTGCTATAAAATGGTGACTGTCACCTTTTTTGACACCTTTTTTCGAGGAGAGTTAATGGGCATCGACATTACAAAGATGCGGAATATCGGAATCAGCGCTCATATCGATTCGGGGAAAACTACCCTGTCCGAGCGAATTCTCTTTTTCAGCAAGAAAATACATGCTTTTCACGAAGTCCGGGGCAAGGACGGCGTGGGGGCTACCATGGATCACATGGAACTGGAGCGGGAGCGGGGTATTACCATACAATCCGCCGCCACCCAGGTTGAGTGGAAAGACCATACCATAAACCTTATCGACACCCCCGGCCATGTGGACTTTACCATAGAAGTAGAAAGGTCGCTGCGTGTCCTGGACGGCGCAATACTGGTTCTCTGCGCTGTGGGCGGGGTCCAGTCCCAGTCCATTACGGTGGACCGCCAGCTTAAACGCTACCATGTACCGCGCATTGCCTTTGTCAACAAATGCGACAGGACCGGGGCAAACCCTTTTAAGGTAACACACCAGCTTCGCGAAAAACTCGGCCTTAATGCCGGCTTAATCCAGATACCGATTGGCCTGGAAGACAAGCTCGAAGGGGTAGTGGATCTTATCACCATGAAGGCTGTGTACTTTGACGGCGAGATGGGGACAGAGATCCGCTATGCGGAAATCCCGGCGCACTTAAAGGCAGATGCGGAAAAACACCGCGAAGAAATGATCGATTCGCTTTCCATGTTCAGCGATGAGCTTGCGGAAAAATTCCTTGGCGGCGAAAAAGCAAGCGAAGAACTTATCTACAGCGCAATCCGCAAAGGCACGCTGGAAGAAAAATACGTCCCTGTAATGATGGGATCGGCATATAAAAACAAGGGCATACAGCTGCTCCTTGACGGGGTAACCAGGTACCTTCCAAACCCGACGGAAGTAAAAAACTTTGCACTCGACCTGGATAATAACGAAACTCAAATAGAATTATCCTGCGGCGAAAAAAGCCCGACAATCGCGTTGGGTTTTAAGCTGGAAGACGGCCAGTACGGCCAGCTTACTTATGTGCGTGTTTACCAGGGTGCGCTTAAAAAAGGCGATGAGCTTTTAAATACCCGCTCCAGGAAAAAGTTTAAAGTCGGCCGCCTTGTCCGCATGCATTCAGATAATATGGAAGATATTAACGAAGGGTCGCCCGGCGACATTGTGGCGCTCTTTGGCATTGAGTGCGCAAGCGGCGACACCTTTTGCGGCGGCGGCCTTAACTATGCCATGTCGTCGATGTTTGTCCCCGAGC
>Ga0082212_10001732_pt1 | contig 32063 bp, 31 predicted proteins | sample TergutNt197P3_FD_71548 | JGI IMG/M metagenome (GOLD analysis project Ga0082212, IMG submission 71548) | Neocapritermes taracua P3 segment gut microbial communities from Petit-Saut dam, French Guiana - Nt197 P3 | ecosystem: Host-associated > Arthropoda: Insects > Digestive system > Gut ...
AGTAGTTTATTACCAAACAATCCGCGATGCTTCGATGAATTTCTACTTCTACAACCTGCCCAAAGGAACCTACGTGTTTGAATATCCTTTGTATGCAAATGCCGCCGGAGATTACTCAAACGGGATCGCTACCATTCAATGTCTGTATGCACCGGAATTTGTATCACATACCTTAGGCGGACGGGTGAAGGTAGAATGAAATTAGAATAGTCGCTGTTTTAAATTATATTTCATCATTGGTTTATATTTTTTTTGTATATTTGCACATCGTTTATAACAAGTATTAATAACAAAATTAATAACAAGTGATTTATGAAAAAGTATGTTTGTATAGTATGCGGGTATGTATATGATCCGGCAGAAGGAGATGTTGATAGCGGTATCGCAGCAGGAACGGCATTTGAAGATATTCCCGACGATTGGGTATGTCCGCTTTGCGGAGTAGGTAAAAATGATTTTGAACCGGAAGAGTAAGAAACAGCATGTACAATAAAAGGCCTGTTGTTGAGAATATTTTTTACATCGGGGTCAATGACCGTCAAAAAAGCCTGTTTGAAAATTATTTACCGTTACCGGAAGGGATAAGTTATAACTCCTATTTGATCATTGATGAGAAAATCGCTTTGATTGATACGGTAGATATTTCTTTTGCGGATGTTTATTTTGCGAAGATAGATGCTATTCTTCAAGGTCGTTCCATTGACTATCTGATTATCAATCACATGGAACCTGACCATGCGGGAGTGATCGGTCTGTTGAGGCAGAAATATCCAGACATTCGGATGGTTGGCAATGCCAAAACATTTGATATGTTAAATGGTTATTTCGGCATTCACACCCAATTAGTTGAAGTGAAAGAAGGCAGTTCTTTATCGTTGGGCAGGCGAACCCTAACGTTTTATATGGCGCCGATGGTGCATTGGCCTGAAGTAATGGTTACCTATGAGGCAGAAGATCAAATATTGTTTTCTGCCGATGCTTTCGGTTCATTCGGAACATTAGACGGCGATTACTTGGACACACTTGTTCTTAAGGATAAATATTGGAATGAGATGCGGCGTTATTATTCCTGTATTGCAGGGAAATATGGCATTCCGATCCAATCGGCGTTGAAAAAACTTGCCTCGTTAAAATTTCAAACAATTTGTCCCACGCATGGCCCGATTTGGCAACAGGAAATTGAAAAAGTGATCCGGTTATACGACCTCTGGAGCCGGTATGAACCGGAAGAAGAAGGAGTTGTCATCGCCTTTGGATCGATGTACGGCAACACACAACAGTTAGCGGAAGCGGTTGCGGAAGGGGTAGTTGCCGGAGGAGTAAAAAATGTAGTAATTTACAATGTATCCAAAACAGATACATCTTTTATCCTCTCAGATATTTTCAAATATAAAGGACTGATTATCGGCAGCCCAACTTATATGAACGATATTTATCCGATGGTGGAGAAGTTGCTTTCGACCATTAAACACAGGGGGATTAAAAATCGCCTGTATTCCTGTTTTGGCTCTTTCTCGTGGGCGGGAGCGGCTGTGAAACATTTGTCGGCATTTGCCGATGCGATGGGCTGGGAATTGGTTGGCGCCCCTGTCGAAAACAAACATGCCGTTTTTCCGGACAAATATCAAGCAGCATTTGACTTAGGGCAAACCTTCGCCGACCGGATGGTTTCGCTAAGATAAAAAGATTAACCCCGGTAAATTCGATGTCACCGGGGTTAATGTCTTTTTTAGTTATACTTATGGATTAAAACGACTGATATGGTTTTCTGTATGTATAACGGTACAATCTGTGATTGGCTGCTTCTAAATCATCGCCGAAACTTAATGTAGCCGGATCCCATTTCACAGGTCGTTGCAATTCGGTGGCAATGTTGGCGATGCAGCAAAGCGTATTGGTGCTGCAACCGACTTCCACAGGAGCAATCGGGTTTTTACGCGAGCGTACACAATCAACGAAATTTTGCATGTGTGGGGAACTTACTTCATACTGTCCTTCGGCAATTTGTTGTTCGTCTTTTTTGAGCAATGAAGGATCCGAACATTCAATATAACCGCGCGCTACTCTTAGCCAGCCTTTGGAACCATTGAAACAGATTCCTTGACCACCTCGCTCACGATACTGCTGTTCGGTCATCACAATACCGTTCTGATATTTCATGGTCAGGTATTGTGTTCCATTGTATCCTTTGGGGATATACTCGCAGGGACCTGAACCATCCATTCCTATAGCAGCTTGCACAATATCGAACATGTGAGCGCCCCAGTCGGCAGTATAGCCATTACCGGTTTCGAGATACCAACGCCATGCTCCCCAAAGTTTTTCGTTCTGATCAGGATCAAGCGTGATAGGCGGACAAAGGTCGGAATGATAATGCACCGCAGGATGATTTAACGGACCCAACCACTTATTCCAGTTCAGCGTTCCGGGGATAGGTTGTTCAGGAAGATCAAGCGGCTTTGGAGGATCACCCACTTTGGCATAAATGGTTTCAATATGACCAATACCTCCTGCTCTCACTAAGGCAATGGCTTGTTGAAACTCCTTACTCGACCGTTGCTGACTACCTACTTGCACTACGCAATTGTTATCACGCGCTGCTTTTACGATCGCTAATCCTTCTGTAACAGTAAATGCCAACGGTTTTTGCACATACACGTCTTTTTTTGCTTCGCAGGCATGGACGGCATTTAGAGCATGCCAATGGTCGGGAGTAGCAATGGATACAGCATCAATGTCCTTGCGGTTCAACAGGTCTTCGTAAAATTCGTACATGTCGCACCGTTGTACCATATTTTCCTTTTTTTGCCAAGCTTCCACGCGGCGTCTGAAACGTTCACGTTTAATGCTCTCAACATCGCATCCGGCAACAACCTGCACGCCGGGGCATCTTGAAAAACTGTTGAAATCGGAACAGCCTTGCTGTCCCAAGCCAATGAAGCCCAACACTACCCTATCGCTTGGAGCCAAACGAAAGCCATTTGCCATTGTCCAACTTGGAAGAATAGTTAATCCGGCTAATCCAAGGGCTGAATAGTTCAGAAACTGACGCCGGTTCATCTGATTTTTATCGTTATTTTTCATAATAAATAAATAAATTAAGATTGTTTTTATAAACTGCAAAAGTATAATTTTTTTCTGATCATACCATACATTATATCCATAAATTTTCAAAATATTTTACTTTTTGTTTAATTACCCCAAGTTTTTGCGATTTATCCAAAAGTTTTTACGATTTGTCCAACGCAGAAAAATCATTCTGAGTATCATATAATAAACGTAATAATGAAAAAATATACAAGTACGGACACTCACTTAAAAAGTAAAAGTAAACCCCAACCGGATGCCGCTTTTGGAAATCTCCGGGTTTTCTAAATAAGTGAGCCTTCTGACGTAGTAGATGCGGATAACTTTCAATATATTTTCTACGCCGGCGTTTGCTTCTATGTAGGGTATGTTCGTCATTTTTCCGGTTCCTTCGGGAAAGATAAACAAAGTCGAGTTTTGAGCGGGGTCGTTTCTGCCGGACAGGTTGCCGTAGATTCCGCTGACGCCTGCTATTTCCCGAAGTTTTAGCCGGCGCAGGACAGGTATTCTGTTAAACAGAAGTCCGTTGAAGTGAAACTGTAAATCTAACGAAACATATTCGTCATTCACAAATTCAAGAACGTTCATCAAACTGAAAGATTCGGGTTGCATAAAATAGGATTGATTGGCATTCGGTATCATCAGTAAAGGGAACGGAAGTTCTCCCCATATTTTACCGGCTTTTCCTGTTACGTCCACATCGCCGTAGGCAGAAAACCAAAAGCGTTTTTCTACGGAGGCTTCCAAAGCATTCCAAGCATATTCTCCTTTCAAATAGCCTTTTATTCCGGCTGTATAGGAAAGACCGAAAACGGGGGTATTCCTGTAAAAGGAAAAACGGGCGGATCGATTTTGAAAAATCTTTTCATTTCGGGTAAATCTCAAGCGGATACCTGCGGCTGAACTCGTATAGTTACCCACATCAATGCTGTTGCCTGCATCATCTTCAATTATGAACCGCATACTTCCCGCCGCTTGTTCATTTTGGTTGTTCGTCCAGATTTTAAAAGAAAAGCCCGAATTACTTTCATATTCATATTGGGCAAGCGCTTGCCGGCGATAAGCCACGTTGTTGTTATTTCCGCGCCTCATAGAAAGCAGCACATTGTCTTTATCAACATACGAATACAAAGCGCCCGGAGTATTTACATCATAACTGTAAGAAAATGCCAAATTATTTTTTCTATATTCACTTTCATGATAATTCTTCTCGTTAAAAGCATAAGTAAGTGTTGAAGCATATTTAAATACCTTATCTTTCGTCCCATAAGCAAGATAGCCATTCCAAAATAAATGCTTATTCAAGTTGGCTGTCGTCGTCCCTCCCAAACGAAGACGAAGATTCTCCAAAGGATTTCCGCTGATAAATGAACTGACAGGCCCTACGTCAAAAACACTTTTATCCTGCGTATTTGTTTTGATATAGTTGGTAAGCAACACTTTCAATACCTTCAATCCGTTGTTGAAAAAAGACACCCGCATCATTCTGTCTAACAATTCTCCAATATGCTGTTCGTTCTCTTGTAAAGAAAGCGTCCGGTAGGTGTTCCATACGGAATCCGGCTGATTAAAAGCGTTTTTCGACTCAATGACGTCATCTCTCCATGCAAAAATCGAATCGGAAACCGAATTGATGATGTAATCCGTGTAATGCGCAGTTTTTTTTGCATACACACCCAAAGCATATTTAGACGCTTCGAAATCGGCAGTGATTGTTTCTTCCGATTTCGTCCAAATACCGGAAGGCAATAATTCAAATTCCTGTGAGATACGCATTTGCTTCACAAAATTCACCGTGTTGTTGCGTGGTATGTTCAATTCGACCTTTTTAACAGCCCACGAATGATCCGGAAGTATCCACAATCGTCCCGTAAATCCGAAATCCTGTACATTATAAGGGACAAAATCCAAAAGGATGCACCGGTCGTTTTTATATGCAAGCGTGTCCAATATGTAAAACTTGTAGAAACTTGTGGCAAGAGAAGAAGAAAGCGGGCTTACGAAATGTTTCATCAAAATTTCAAAATCGTTGTCGAAGATATTGACTTCCGGAAAAAAAGCCTCGGAATAGACGGCATCTAAACTTTCGATTTCCAAAAGATGGTCAAGACCTTCCCGCTTGGCAGCCCTGATGAATGATTTTCGAGTTTTTGAATTGCGATACTCATCCGAAAGCGATTCTTTGATGGATACGGTCAATATGGAAGCGCTATCAAGTTCGGAAGCCGACAGATATTCCGGAAGAAATTTGAATATTTTGGTCAGACCTTTTGTTTCAAAAGCATTATCAATGTTGCTAACCGATAAGGTAAATTTCTCATATTGTTGAAATTGCCACGATTGACTATTTTCTATCCTGTTTTTATCTTTGTTGGCAATTACTTTTTCTATCAGTTCGACGGCAGGATTATTTTTTTTTGAATAATTTTCTCTTGTACGGCGAACAACAAGTTCTGCAAACTGATAATCAACAGGTTTCAGGTAGATTTCCAATTTTGTTTCTTTTCCGGTTTCAATAAAAATGGTCTGTGTTTCGTAACCCAAAAAAGAAATGGTCAATAAAGAAAAATCCCGGGCATCTTGAATTTCAAACCAACCGTTATCGTCAGTCGTTGCTCCAATGGTAGATTTTTCAAAATATACGGATACGAATGATAAAGGATAGCCGGAAATGGAGTCATAGACGAATCCGGACACGTTCGTTACGGGATTAACGGCAAAAGAGGATTGAAAACCATAAAAAAACGAGAAAAACACGCTGCATACAAATACATTTGTTTTAAGCCTTGCATTTATGTTTTCAAAAAGTTTCATTTTTAACCGAAAGGGCTTTTATCTACCGGATTAGCGTAGATACCCAAATAAATGGAACGAATGACATCTTTATCGCCGTCTATCCGGTCCAATGCCTGATGAAATTTTTGTAGAAATTGTTCTTTTTCTTCAAGTGTATAATGCGCTGCATATTTATTTGTACCCGAACGGATATCGTGGGCTATGTAGTTTGTATTCCACAATTTATAATTACTGTAAATCCGTTCGTCGATTAAATTGGCTATATTTTTATAGAATTTATTGGGTAATTCATTAGCGAATCCCATATATTCTTCTTTTTCAATCGGTTTACACAAACTAAAATGTACATTTCCTTTTTGTTGGGTAATACCTGTTAAAATGCTGATAAGGTCTTCATCTTTTTGCTTCACGTATTTCACATCATCACGCGACCGGTATAATTCTTTGGTTTTAAACATATCGCACGATTCCCACTGGTAAGAAACCGCTACCGGAACGATATTCAATTCTTCGATCGAAGTTACCAAATCCCGCGTATTACTCATACAGAACATTTTGATAATTCCCTGTTCGGTCGTATCATTGCCGTCTTTTGTACGTCCGTTTCGTTGAGCAATCCAAACGGATTCTCCTTTTTCCTTAATTGTGTAACGCATATATTCCGACAAATGCAGGGAGTTTATCAAAAATTCGCGGGCATTCCCACCCCTGACCACTTTGAACATTTTATTCGATTTGCCGATGTCGATTATTAATTGGGAACTCATAAGGTTACTCCCGAAAGTAATCTCTGTGGTGCGAAACCCTTCGATATACAGTACGAATTGCAACAATGACGAATCCAAAACAATATCGCGATGGTTTGATATAAAAAGGTAGTTTTTTGCAGGATCCAAGTATTCGCAACCGCTGTAAGTGAAATTGTCGGTGGTCTGCGTTACTACCTGTTTATTGAACGCATACATTGTTTCTCCTTGAAAATCGAGGATATTGTTATAGCCGCGCAACATTTTTTGTACTTCACTCAACGTTTTGTCGGGAAAAACAAATTTGATAATTGCAGGTAAATATTCGCTCTCGGCAATACGCTGCATTGCCGCCGGTATTTCAGCATCGGTATAGGGGCGAATATCATCGAATTTTGTATTCATACTGTATATTTTCTACGTTGATCAATAATTTTTATGGACTTACGGCTAATATCCGGCATACTTATTATCCGTATTTGGTCTGCCGAACATATTTCTATTTCCGGAGCCACGCGGATACGCGCTCTGAAACGGTCTTTCAAATCTTTTATTAGACTGTTAGACGATAGACAATCAGACACAAGACTTGAGTCTTCTGTCTTCTGTCTAATATCTTCTGTCTTTATCCCCACTTTTACCAAAATAAAATCGTTCCCATTTTCATCAAGCGACACTTCTACCACATAGTTTTCGAGGTAGGGAACATTGTCTAACACATCAAAAATAGCCGGCGGATAAAGTGTTGTACCTTTATACTTTATCATGTGATTGAGTCTTCCTACGATGGGGCTTATGCGCATAGTTGTGCGTCCGCATTGGCAAGGTTCTGAGTGAAAACAAGCCAAATCGCCCGTGCGGAAACGCAGAAGCGGCATACCTTCAACTCCCAGCGTGGTGATGGTTAATTCGCCTGTTTCCCCTTCGGGTACAATATTTCCGTTGTTGTCTATTAATTCGCAAATAATCAATTCGGGGTGATGATGTCCGCCGCAACCATACTCACATTCGGTGAATGTAGTTGCCATTTCAGTTGAGGCATACGTTGAGTACAATTCAACGTCCCATTTTTCCTTGATGCTTTGTCCGAGCAGGTTGAGTGAAAAGTCTTGCTCTCTCAGGTTCTCGCCTATACAAACCAATTTTTTTATACTGGAATTTTGATAATCAATACCGTGTTCCTCTGCATACTTAATAAGTTTCAGGATGAATGACGGAACCACCACTGCTGCATTGGGACGGATCCTTTGAATGGTATCCCACTGAAGTTCGGCGATGCCATTACCCACACGAATAATGCCGGCTCCTAACTTGCGAATTCCCAAAAAGTAGGCTAAGCCTGCCATGAAACGTTTGTCTATGGTGGTCATCAGTTGAAAAATATCCCCTTTTTTTGTACCCGCACACTCAAATGAGATTTGCTCGTTATAGGCTAAGCGTTCCAAATCGGCGTCGGTCATAGCAAAGGTAACCGGATCGCTAAGCGTACCGGAAGTGGTGATGTAATCAATGATATTTTCACGAGGAACGCAAAGGAAATCTTCGTTGTGCAGTTGCAAGTCCTGTTTCGCGGTAAACGGTATTTGCTGTAAATCTTCTAATTTATTAATCTGTCCAATATCAATATTATTTTGCAAAAACATTCGCTTGTAAAAGGGCGAATTATTCTGCAAATATTGCAGTGCAATTTTCAGTTTTTCTTCTTGAAAATGCTTGATTTCTTCTCTGCTGCTATATTCTATCTTTGAATGCATACTTTGTCTTTTTCAACAAATCAACAAATGATTGTTTTTATTTCTTCCGAACTCAGTTTTCTATAACTTGCCTGCGGCGTATCGTTGAACGTAACTTCAAAGTATTGCTCGTCATAGAACGACAATACGGAATTGGTATCAGGCGTACATTCCAGATACACAATATCAGACAAAGGTATGTTTTTTTTCTCACATATTTGCTTGGCAAGCGATTTCCCCGCATAGGTTATTGAGGATCCGGGATTGTCCTGATACAATTCGGTAACAATCACAAAGGTTTTTCCGTCTTTGTCGATAATTTTCAAACCGCATTTCGATGGAATATCCCATTGACCTTTGAAATCAAAAATTTCGTCGTAATAATTTTCAGATACTTTCATTTTTTTTATATCTTTCTAACCACTTCTTTTCCAAAACTTTTATTCACTAATTCCCGATTACGCAGGCGATAGGTTCCTTCATTCATTTCGCGCAAAGCCACGTTGCAGAACAAACGGAACATTTTCGATTCCTGACTCTCGTCTTTGTAAAACGTTTCCCAGGCATAGTCGTAAAGTTCCTGCAAACGTTCCGCGCTCATATTTTTAGGGTGGAAAACCACTTGTCCGGCGTTGTAATGATTCCAATCGAAATCGAAAATTCTACCTTGACGCAAATAATCATCATATCCCTTGGTATGCGGAAATGGCGTCATAACGGTAAATTCCGCCAAATCAAGGTCTATTTCGAGTAGAAAATCAATCAGCCGTTTGATGTCGTCCTCTGTCTGGTTATCAAGTCCCAACAGTATGGTTCCTTCTACGCCGATACCAAAATCGTGATAGCGTTTCACTCTTTCCTTAATGTAATCCGAAGTGTCGTAAACAGCCTGATAGACGTACCACGCACCTGCTTGCGCCGCTAAATCAAGAATTTCGGGGTCATCTTCAATGGTATGGCTCACCCATTTCTTTTTAAAAGGTATCATTTCTTTGAAAAGTTCCTTTTCCCACTCCTTGTTTTGTGCCAGCGAATTATCAACTACAAAAAGGCGATTGTTGTCGATGGTTGCCAATTCTTCAATTACCTTGTCCACCGGACGGGGACGAAATACGCGACCTCCCAGATAAGAAACAGCACAAGGATAACAACTGAAACGGCAGCCGCGCGAAGCGTGAAACAAATCGACCATTTGTACGCCTTTATGGTTGTATAAATCCCGTTTGTATAAGTCGCGGCGGGCAGGACCCACACTTTCAATAGGTGGATGTTGCAACATAAAGTTATATACTTTTTTCAATTCGCCGCGTTTGAAATCGTCTAAAACGGCTTCCATTCTGCCTTCCGCTTCACCCAAAAAAACGCTATCGGCGTGTTCCATAGTGTCTTCAGCGTGTAGCATAGTGGATATGCCACCGAAAATAACCTTGTTGCCGCGCTTGCGAAACTCATCTGCAATAGCCCACCCTCGTTTTACCTGTGTAGAGAGCATCATAGAAATGGCGACTAAATCAAAATCTGCTTCAAAATCAATGTCTTCCACATTTTCATCGGTAAAAGATACGTTCACATAAGCAGGTAAGGAGGCTGCAAATACGACCGGGCCGTGGGGCGGAAGATTGAAAGTTGTCTGCCCCGGAAGTTTTGCCCATTTGGGATAAATTAAAAGTAATTTCATTATTTAGACTGTTAGTATTTCATTCAATAAATATTCCAAGCCAACCAACTCCCCACAGGTGTTAATTGCAGTGAGCGGAGTGCCAATCATTCCGTGCAAATTGACGTTTTGTCCTGTTAAAAGCAAGTTTTTCAGTTTTGTTCGAATAGGAATGTGCGACAGCATAATGTTGTTACAATCCTTTTTTACACCATAGAGCGAGCCTTCTTTTTGATTATAAAAGTCCCTGATTGTCAGAGGACTTGCGCTGTACACACTTTTTATGCAATCGCGAATGTCGGGATAAATTTTCTCCAATTTGCCGATTATTCGTTCTTCACAATGCTTTTTGAATGCCTTGTATTCGTCACCGCGCTTACCTATTGTGGTGTTTTCCCATTTTTTAACCGTATCGAAACTCATAATGCAGTTCACAATCATTTTTTTTGCATATTTGTCATTCATCGTTACGGGCGGAGTGAGATACATCATTCCGTTTGGGAATTCATCGGGCGAATATTCGCCGTGTTTCCACACTTGACTGTAATCATCTATGTAATAACACGTATAATTCAGATATGGAAATGCTTCAGGCTTGAATATGATGAATAAAGTAAATGAAGAATAAGTATTGGGAATACTGTCGATGCGCTTCCAGTACGAACGCCGGATTTTTGAGGTATCCATCAATTTGAAAAGAGAAGACAGATGAATAGACGAAATATACCAATCAGCCCGATGCTGTTCACCATCGGCAGTGATAATATACTCAATTTCTTTGTCTTTTATTTCGATGTGTTTCACTCCGTTGTTGGTGAACACTTTCCCTCCCGACTGCCGTATAAGGTCGGTCAGCGCATCTGCTAAATGCTGACTTCCGCCGGCAAAACGCGCCGCTCCCTCAATATAAGAAATGCTGACAATGGAGTGAATATATGCAGGGGTTTTGTATTGATCGCCGCCATAGAGCGGATTTGACAACGCCAATACTGCCCGCAATCGCTCGTTTTCGGTGAAAGAATTGATAAAGTCGTCAACACTTATCATAAATTCCGCCGAATGCTGTATGGAATAATCTCCACTCTCCAAATTATAAATTTTCGCCTCTTTTACAATGTCGTACATTGCTTTTACATAGCGTCTTATGTTATCTTTTTCTTCGGGAAATTCAATCGCCAATGTTTCGATAAACCGTTCAGCGCCTTTGGCATAGCGGTAGATTTTTTGGTCGCTTCCAATTTGGAAAAGTTCAAAACAATCGTCATCGGTCGGTAAAACGGAGAGTTTTTCCATAATACCCAAATACGAACAAATTTTATTCAACACACCACCGGGTTGAAACGCAGCAATCACGTGCATACCTGTTTCAAACTCAACTCCTTCCCGTTTGAAATGGTGCAGCCCGCCGCCGATTTTGTAATGGTTTTCGAAAATAGTTACATCATAGCCTTCCTTGCTCAAAATTGCGCCACAAAATAAGCCGCCTATTCCTCCACCTATGATAATTACCGATTGTTTTTCTCCCATTTAAATAATTTTGGTAAAAATAAACAAAATTTATGAATTGTCCATTAAAGTTGTCAAATTTTTTAAGAACGTCCTGTCTTTATTCGTAATTTTTAATTTGCCTCACAATGGTATTGACGCCAAGCAACTCACCGGAAGTAAGGATTGAGCCTATGATAACACCCAAAATACCGTGAGAATTGACATTTTGTCCGGTTTGAAAAAGATTGGGAATGCGGGTGCGTTGAGAAACCAACGAATGTATCGATTCGTTGCAATCGCGCAATACACCATACATTGAGCCGGATTCCGTGCCGGTATAATCCAAATAAGTAAGCGGTGAAGAGGTGTAATAATGTTCAATATTATTTCGCGTACCGGGTATTTGCTTTTCCAACAATGCCAATAGTTTTTCTGCTGTTTCTTTCTTGAAATTTTCATAATCTTCTCCTCTTCGACCAACTTTAGTACCCGCCCATTTCGCTACATCGGTAAAGTTCATATAACTGATAAGCACGGCAGTATCGGCGAATTGCTGATCGACAGATGAGCAAAGATGCATATAGAGGAAACTTTCGGGATAATTTTTATGTGAATAATGACTACCACGCCACACATCGGCGGGCGTGTCATAGTGGTAGAAATTGCTATTGAGATAGGGTACTGTGTCTTTTTTGAAATGAATATAGACTGTGAAATTTGAAATGGTGTTGTTCAAACCGGCGATGCGGTCGCGGTACGACTTGCGTATCAGATTGGTTTCGAGCATTTCCACCATTCGTGCGGGGTGCACATTCGAGATAAAATAATCGGCACGTAATTCATCGCCATTTTTCAAAGTAACGCCAACGGCTTGTTTGTCATTGCAATTAATTTTGACCACTTCCGCCAATGACCTCACTTCGCCTCCCATTGCACGTATCGACTTCACCAAAGACTTCGCAATGGTTTCACTTCCACCTACGATGCGGTAGGCGCTACGGTTGTAGAAATCGTTGATGAACGCGGGAATGTACATAGGAGTTCTGCCCTTTTCTCCTGCATACAACGGTAGATTTCCCGCCAAAACAAGACGCAACAGTTCATTATCGCTAATGCCTTCAAGAAAAGCATCGTAACTCTGTTTGACGTGGTTTGGATTGAGGATAATCGGTTCGTCGGTAGTGCGTAACGAGTGTAACGGCGAACTTTCGGTGGCTTCGTGAATTGCTTGCCAATAACTTTGCAGGCTTTTATGCTCTTTGGGAAAATACTGCGACATCTGTTCGATAAAATTTTCCGTACCGTTGGCAAAAGGAAAACGTTCGCCGCCAATAGAAATAAGATCGTAAGCCTGCGTATCAAGCGAGCGCAGACAGACGTCGGGTAATAGCGACAGGTATTTGAAAAAATGATGCAACAACTGACCCTCTTCCATACTGCCTATGTAGTGCATACCCGTTTCAAACTTCATACCACGACGTACAAAGGTTTGCAGACAGCCGCCTATTTGCGTATTTTTCTCTAAAACCGTTACGCGAAAGCCGTTTTTCGACAGGATATATGCACAAGTCAATCCGCCCAAACCGCTGCCTATGATGATGATGTGTTTCATTTTAAAGGAGTTAAGTAGTTGGGTAGTTCGGAGGTGTGATATATTTTTAGATTATGAGGAATGCCCGCACAGTTTTTTGCAATGGCAACTTTTTCTTCATCGTCTTCTACGGCAACTACTGCCGTATCTTTGTGTGAAAGTGCATACAGAAAACTATATACACCATATCCGTTGTTATTTATTAGTATCGTATTTTCCTTTAACTCCTTAACTTCTTTATTAACTCCTTCTTCCAACTCCTTTTTCGCTCCTCGCCAAACTTCTAATCCTTTATACATATAATTGTGCAGGACAAAACTTTTGAAGTAGTTAGGAGTTTCTATCTTTTTGGCTATCTCTGTATATGTTTCACGATAATATTGGCAAATTTGCTTTGTGCGTACAGGATAATCGGAAGAAAAACGGCTGTCTTTCAGCGTGATGCGTTCGTGTACCTGTACTGTGATTTGTCCTTCTCGAAGTAAAAAATCATTTTTCGGTAAAATATGTCCTACACCGTGCAGGAAGACAGGTAAAATGTCCAAATTCAGCGTTTCCGCCAAATAAAATGCTCCGCGATGAAAACGCCCGATATTGCAATCTGCCGAGCGAGTACCTTCGGGAAAAATAACGATTGAATAACCCCTGTCCACCGCTTCGGAAAGTTGTTCGATACAGTTTTCGATGCCTTTCGATACGGGGTAAAAATCGGCATAACGGATAATCCTGCCGTAAAAGGGACTGTTCCATACCCAATCATTAGTCAGAATAATCAATTTATGCGTAAGCATCATCAAGCACATCAAATCGAGGTGCGATTGATGATTACTGATAATCACCGCAGGTTTTTCAAAGGTTTCTCGTGACAAATTTTCATAGTGGAATTTCACGCCCGGCACTCGTCGAATGACGAAATCAGCAGCCCAACGCAACAACTTGTGGTAACGAAGTTTGTTCTTTTCGCTCATTTTCTTTCTGAAACCAAAGAGAATGAAACCGTAAATCGTGGTCAGCAAACTGCCAAGCAAGAAAACAACGAACGCAAAAACCATTCTCAGAAAGCGTTTCGATGTCCACGGTACTTCACGCGGTTTGCCTTTTTTTATTGTTAAATATCTATAAATAAGCGGAGGAAACAGATAGGCGCACATCACCACCGAAAGCATTCCCACAATGGTCAATTCCGCTAAGGAACGCATAGCGGGGTGTTTGGCAAAAATCAACATTCCGATAGCGATAAACAAAATAGCCGCCGACAAAATGATTGAATTTTTAAACGAAGCAAGCATTTTTTTACGATATGTATATTCATATATCAGCCCTTCGGTAACAAAAATCGTATAGTCGTCGCCTTGCCCAAAAATGAAAGTCGCCAAAATGATATTGACAATGTTAAATTTTAAATCAAATATATTCATCAAACCCAAAATCCACACCCAACCGACAGCCATCGGAATAAAGGTTAAAATTGCAAGTTCCATTCTTCCGAAAGTAAAAAAGAGGAAAGCAAAAACGATAAATGCACAGATATACAATACGTTACTGAAATCGTCCGATAAGGCATTAACCATTTTTTCTGCAATAGAAGTGTCGGCAAAGGTGAAAACAGAGGGGTTGGAAATATTAATACGTTCTTCAACATTCAATATGTTTTCCTCTTTAGATTCTAAAATGGTAAATATCAATGTTTTATCATCGGATATTGAAAAATAATTATCTCCCAGATTGTTATAAACAGGTGCAAAATATTCAAATTCCTGCGGTTGAAAGTCTTTGTCTAATGTCGCTGTGAAATTACCAAATACATCCTCATTAAATCCTTGTTTTTTAGATATTTCGTCTATATTTTTAATAAATATTTCTTTTTTATCTTTCCAGAAATAATTCCATTGATTGATTTTGTGTTCTTGTAATTCTTTGTGTGGAAAGAAATTACTAATCCCCGAATGATTTTCTATTATGCTTTCTTTCGACAGCATCGAAATATTTTTTAAAGCCACACTTTCGTAGGTTTTCAAAGCCTCATCAATCGTTTTCCCTTCTGCTACCACATAAATTGTCTTCCCTTTATCTTTATTTCCTTCAATCAATTTATTCATTTCCGTCCGTTGTTCTTCGGTCATATAATTGATAGCGTGCAGGTTTGTTTCAAATTTCGTCCCAAAACTGAAAAAGAACAATACTACGGTAAGCACAAGAAACAGCAGCACGATAAACTTGTTTTTCTCGGGTGAAAACTCGGCTAATCCAAAAAAGACTTTTCTATCATTGTGGGATTTATCTACAATCTCCATTTTTTTATCCAATTCTTTTTCAGTGGATTGCGGGTCGAGCCCGCGATGACACAAAGACAAAAATTGCGGTAAAAATATCAGCACGAAAACAATCGTTCCTATCAGTAAAAACGACGAAAACAGCCCTAAATCTTTCATTGCATCACTCGAAATAAAGAGCAGGGAAAGGAAAGCGCCAACAGTAGTTATATTTCCTATTAACAACGGATTGACGATCTCTTTAATCGTCTGCTTCATATTCGGATTGTGCTTAAAATGAGCCAAAAAATGCAGGGGATAATTTATCGCAATACCAAAAATTATTGAAGCAACACCAATGGCAATAACCGAAACTGTTGATTTGAAAAGTACAATTACACCCAGTGAAAACAATGCGCCAAAAACGATTGATAAGGCAATGAAAAATAGACTTTTAAGATTTCTAAAAAAATAAAATAGCAAAGCCAAAATCAGTACCAATGCGATTGAAACGGCAAACAACGAATCGCTTTTGATTTGGTCGGCGTTGGTAATCGAAATCAAAGCAGCCCCAAAAGGCACGATTTTTATTTCATTATTGTATTCTTCAACCGTTTGATTTATAGCCTTGTATATTTCGTTGGCAAGCAATTTGTTGTTCTCTGTTTCACTGACAGGATAGTTTGAGGTAATTGTTACAATACATTCTCCTTTATCATTGAAAATAAAGCCATTATCCGTATTATAATTATCACTTTGCTTGAAAACTTCGAGATTTTTCAATGCGTTTTGTGAGAAATACAGCGGGTCGTTGAGAATTACATTCCTCACAAAGCCACCCATTGGTGAGAGCAATAATTCTTTATCCACTTTCAACTGATTTTCAATTATTTGCGGATTTAATAGTGAGTCTATGCGGTGATAATCTTCTGCTTCAAGAAAATAAGGCAGATTTTGTGTAACAAAGTCGGTTACTTCCCTGATTTTTTCATTATCTATTTCATACATCAACTCTTTGATATGTCCTTCCGTATCATTTTCCAGTAATATTTCGGCAAAACGAGTAACAGCATCGGTTAATAAATCCTCGTCAATGCTTGAAGTTGTGTCTTTTTGCGAAAAAGTAACGATAATTTTATTCGCCGCCCCAATTTTCTGATAAGCCTCATTCATTCGCTTGTTATCGGCGTTGTTTGGAAAAAATGATGAAATATCTTCTACAAACGTAATTCGCGAAGCGGAAAATACCAATGCAGCGATTATTGCTGCTAAAAGCGTCCACAACAGTATTTTGCGGTGTTGAAAAAAGTTGAATATTTCCAAGAAGAATTTACTCATTCGTTTTTCGTCTAATTAACATACTCGGATAACCATAGACAACTGCCAAAAAGCACAAAACGGTATTCAAAACCGAAATTCTGAAAAAGTCTTTGCCTGTTCTGAAATGCGAAACTCGTTCGTTTTTAGGCGGATAATACACATTAACGGGTTGGGAAACAATCGGAATATTGCGCCACGCCGAGCGTACCAAAATTTCCAATTCCGCCTCGTATCGACTTGTAAATAAACGCATTTTTCCAATTTTCTCCAAGGGATATACGCGAAAACCGGTCTGTGTGTCAGGTAAGCGTTTACCCGTCTGCACTGTAAACCAAAAATTCGAGAAATTATTGGCAAAAATATTTCCCGAAGGCATATTGGGATTGTCGAATTTCCTTGCTCCGACAATCAAGGCATCGATATGTATTTCAGCCTTTTCCACAAGTGTCGCAATGTCTGTGGACAGATGCTGTCCATCGGCATCCATCGTTACGGCGTGGGTGAAATTCATTTCCATTGCTTTGCGAAAACCGCATTGCAGGGCATATCCTTTGCCTCTGTTTTTTTCGTATGAAACAAGCGTAATGCTCTCTTCGAAATGACGGATTGCGGAGAGTGTTCCGTCTGTCGATCCGTCGTTTACAACAATCACATTTTCAGCGTATTGAATAACAGATTTGATTACATCGGCAATCAAATTTCCGCTATTATATACAGGTATGATTACACAAAATTTCATACCAAAATTAAACTCATTTTTGCAAAAACCGTTTTTTCTTCTTTAATCAGCGCTTTCACTTGCCAAAGGTTTTCATTTGGAGTGAATTCGAGGGAATAATCTACCTCCGGAAACGCTAAGGGACTGATTGGCGCCGTAAATTTTACCGTTTTCAGCGTCTTAATCCTGAAATTTTCATTTTTCAATGTGCCGAAAAGTTCCACTGCCATTTGAATCAGACACACGCCGGGAGTAATCGGATTGTCGGGGAAATGTGCCTGATAGATAAAACTTTCAGCATTTAATTTTATCCGAAATTCGGCTCTCCTGTCCGATACATCTTGATTGATTATCGTAAAAAAATGGTCTTTTAATCTCATTTTATTGCGAATTTACTCTGTGGAATATCCGTATTTAAGATTTTATTTTTCAAGGAAATAACAGTTTTATCTCCCGATTTTTCCTCTAAGCTTATCTCATTGGCAAGCATTGTTTTGGGGTCTATTTTCAATTCGATTTTGTTGTAAAAATCTTTCAAACGCTTTTGGAGAGGCGTGAGCACGACCAACATTTGCGTGTTGTCAATTTCATAAAACTCCGACGAAAATTGCTTGTTTTGTGCAATTCCATTACCGTTTATCATCGAAATAATAATTCCGCCGAGTTGTTTCAACATTCTTTCGTTACCTGCTTTATTACCGTTTTTATCCAGTAAAACCGCATCGTTCGCGTTTAAAATCAAAGTGGAGGGAGTTGGTTCAGTGTATTCCCAGCGAAGCATCGAGGGTGATTGATACAGCATTATACCTTCTACTACGGATTTTTCAGAAACCAATCCCGATGTTTTTTCCTGTACAAAAGTGCATTGCAAAGTTTTGATTTCTTTCGCCTGCTCAATCATTTTTTGCTCAAAAGCCTGCTTTTCGTTTCCGCTTAATTTTCTACTGTTCTGCGAAAAAACATTTCCACAAATCATTGAAAATAGGATTATTATATAAGTTATTCTTTTCATCTTCATTTAATTTTATAAACTGTCGGTTTACAATTATATTATTTTAATCCTGTTAAAGATTTAATATTGATAGATATTTTAGAATTCGTACAAGCAGATGCCCGGAATATAACGGAAATCTTTTTTATTGTACGTAAACAATGGTAAATCTAATTCGATGGAAGTTGCTGCAATCAGCGAATCAGGCATATCCAAGTTGTGGCTTAATTTGTATTTTTTGTAAAGGCTTATACCTAAGAACGAAATCTCACTATCCAATGAAATACTAATGTAATTACTAAGCAATTTTTCAAAACGTTTTTGCATCTTCGCATCTTTAGCCCCTGCAATAATTTCATATTCAGTGATGACACTTATAGCGATAGTACCATTTATATATTGTAAGTCATCAACAGCCTTTTGTCTGTCATTAATCCAGTCAATAACTACATTGGAGTCGCACAAAATTATTTCTTTTTCCATCCTTTCCTTATTTGTACCAAATCTAACGGATGATTTTCCGCCGCTCCTGCCAAAGCCAGTGGTTCGTATTTTTTAGGATATTTAATCAATTTTTGTCTTCTCATCTTCATAACATCATTATTTGAAGATGTTTCGAAAGATGCGACGAAATCTAAGGTCCGCAATAAATTTAACATTTCTTTTGCGCCTTTTTGTTTATCATCAATTACTACGGTTGTCATATTAAAACTTATTTTCTTTGCAAATTAATAAATAATATTTGACAAATGCAAACTCATCTTGAAATTACTAAAAAATCTATTTAATGTTGCACGTTACGTTTGTTTCGCACGTTGCCTCACTTGCATACACCGTTGTACTATACATCTTTGTTTGATTATCTCCTATTTTGCAATAAAAAGTACGCCCAGAATAATCAATCCGACTCCAATCCAACGGGTAAACGGTACGGTTTCATTAAAGATAAAAATGGCAGCCAACATTCCGAAAACGTATGCAAAAGCCGTTACGGGATAGGCAATCGAAAATGCAAAATGCTTCAAAATGAAAGCCCATAAAATCGTTGCCGAAATCAAACAAATACCGCTGGCAAGCAGCCACCAGTTGGTCAGCAAATCGGTAAAATATGCCCACGTCCACCGAAATTGACTGATTTTCTCGACCGCTAATTTGAAGCAAACTTGCCCACTTGCCAATAAAAAGCATTGAAATATCGTTAATAGAATTACTTTCAGCATTTGTCGGAACTGTGATTTATTTGATTACTTCGATAATAATACAAAAGTATGATTTTTTTCTTCAAAATGATTATAGCAGAGAATTTTTTGTGGGGTTGGTAAATCTTCCGCCTTTGCATTTATCAATAAATGTTCGGGAATTTTTCCACGTTGCAAACAAACTGCTGCTGCATAGACGCCCAAAGCAGGCGCCGTGTAACTTTCACCAAAAACATTTTTGTATTGCAGAAGCGGAATGTTTGGAAATAATCTTGTACAGTTGTCAAAATAAATTTTGTCATTTTCCTCAACGCCATTTGTGCCAATCATAATGTAATCAATATCTTTATCTATTTTCGATATTACGGATTTAATCTGCGATTCTGTGGTTTCACGATGAGCGCGTCCTGTATAAATTTTTTCTACTTTTTCGATTTTACACAATGTCTTTTCCGATTTCTCCGTAGAAAGTATCATTGCGATAGCCGTTTCACCTGCAAAAGTCTGTCCGGGATTTCCCAAATAACCTCCTTTTTTCAAGATTGTGAAATAGTCGGGCGTCATTTCGTCGTGAGCGCCTACAAGCGCATTCTGTATTTTTCCGTCTTTCATCTGTATAAACGCATCTTGCAACGCACATTCAAACGAAATGCCTTTGTGGGCATAGGTCGTGTTGTAGGCGTGACACTTGGCATCAATGGCAATCAGCGAACTGATTGTGTTGTGCGTAGATTGCATAAAATGCGTCGGATTAAGCAATTCTTCACCCTCACGTACTAATTTGTCGAGAAAAATTTCCGTATTTTCGATACAACCCAAGCCTGTGCCTGTGATAATGGCGTCGGGAACGGGAATGTTGGTTTCTTTCATCGCTTCACGCGAAACGAGCAAAGCGCGTTTAAGGATTTTTCCCAATCGCCGAGCCTCGTTTGGCGTAAAAAACTGTTTATAGTCAGGTTCTATCGCACGCACGTAGGATTCCGAATAAAAAACAGGCTGCTCAAACCAATCTTCTGCCATAGACTTTTGAGCAGAGATTTGTTTGATAGAATTTATGTATATTTTGTCAGTCATCATATCATTTCATTATAAAATACTCCTCCTTTCTCAAACTTACAACTTTGTAAGTTACAACTTTGTAAGTTGAATTAGTAACATAAATGTTAGTAACAACGATGTTAGTAACATTCTTGTTACTATTATAAGTTACTAAATATCAGACTTGTATCATTCCCTCCAAAGCCAAATGAATTACATAAAATATGTTGTAATGGCTTTATTGGTTGTTCATTTATTGCAGGAGCAAATGGTAATTCAGGCATTTTCTCCGAAAAATTTAAATTGGCAGGAATAAAATTGTGTCGTAATGCCAAAATAGAAATCACTGCTTCTACTCCTCCTGCTGCACTTGTGGTGTGTCCCGTAAAAGATTTCGTAGAAGAAACAGGTGGAATATCCTTTATAAAAAGCCGTTCTATCGCTGTACCTTCGCTCAAATCGTTATTCGCCGTGCCTGTGCCGTGTGCATTGATATAATCGATTTGTTTGGGTGTAAGTTGGGCATTTTCGAGCGCTTTTTTCATTGCCAAATAGGCGCCTTCGCCATCGGGGGAAGATGCTGTTTGGTGATAAGCATCGCAAGTGTTGGCATAGCCCGAAAGTACGGCAAGGGATTGTATATCAAGCCCGCAATGACGGCGAGCATTAAAACTTTCCTCCGTTTCCATAACTACATACGCAGCGCCTTCGCCCAGATTTAAGCCTGCCCGTGTAGCATCAAACGGTCGGCAAGGCTCGCGATCGAGTATCATCAAGGTATTAAAACCGTTCAAATGAAATTTTGTGATACATTCCGTACCGCCTGCCACCACAATGTCGGCACGACCTGATTTCAGCAATTCCGCACCCAATACAATAGCGTTGGCTGCTGAACTGCACGCTGTTGAAATGGTATCAAGTTGTGAAAAAATGCCAAAATAGTCGGCAATCATTTCCGTGCAAGCGCCGCAATCGTGGGTAGAGATATAGGCATTTTTTGTATCGTTTTCAAAAAAATCTATGTAATATTGTTCGCTTTTATCCATACCGCCTACGGTTGTTCCATTGACAAACGCGATTTTTTTGTTGTTTTCATTCGGAGTTGCGATTAATTGCGACTCAACAAGCGCTTCGCGCATTGCCAACATTCCCATCAACGAAGTGCGGGTAGTAGGCTGGTTATCTGGAATCTTCAGCAGACCTGTCATTTTCTCGTCGGTCATTTTTACTTCGCCGACAGGAAATTCGGTATGAGAAGTTCGCAAGTAGTGCAACGGAGCAATACCGCTACGGTTTTCCCGCAGCGCTTCTAAAGTTTCAGCCACATTGCTTCCCAATGCCGACACTATACCCATTCCTGTTATAAAAATTTTTTGCATAATTTTTTTTAGGAGTCAGTAGTAAGACATAAGATTTTTTATCATCTAAATACTGAAGACTAAATACTTATTTATTTTGTTCTATTTGCTGCAATATAATCTGCCAAGACTTGTATGGATTTAAAAATTTCCTTGCCTTGTGCAGGGTCTTTAAGTTTTATTCCGTAATTTTTTTCCATCAGCACGATAAGTTCAAGTGCGTCAATGGAATCTAAACCAAGACCTTCGCCGAAAAGCGGTGCGTTTTCGTCAATATCTTCGGGTTTTACATCTTCGAGGTTTAACACTTCGATAATCTCTTCTTTTAGTTTTAAAATCAATTCGTTCATTTCATTTAGTTATTATATAGTATTATTAATTGTTTTTCCGTAAATTCCAAATTGCTTTTCTCATTATCTATCAAAGCCATAAAGACCTCGTTTTTATCTTCAAAATGTTCAATCCACGCAACGAGAACGGCAGATACAGTCTTGTCGAGAAAAGCATTTTTGACTGTTCCGACCATTTGCCGTGCATCAAATTTTTTGCAAATATAAAAAGAAGTTTCGCCAAAAAGACTATTTCTTATTGCAATTTCACCTGTAACGATGTTTGGAAGCGTATAAACGAAGAGCGAAGGAGAAGGGAAATAGTTTTCATTGTCACGAATGGTTGTTTGGTATTGCACGTCAATATCGAGTGAAGAAGAGCAGTTAAAACACACCATAGCGACATCTTCTCGCGGCACAAAACGATTTTCATCATCTTTGAAAATTATTTCCGAAGCCAAAAATCCCAATTTCGACAAGCCGTCCATTTTGAAAAATTTAGGATAATCAACCGCTAACGAACGGTAGTATTTGGTGATTTCCGCCGAATTTTTAAAAGATAATCGAATGTGTTTTTTAATATATAAATCCATTTATCAACTCTTTTCAAAAATCAACACTGCATTTACGCCTCCAAAACCCGACAGCATTTTGATAAAATATCTTTTGTCGGTTGCCTTATTTTCTCTACATATATTTAATTTTATTTGCTCATTGTTAATTATTAGTTGTTCGCTTTCATCAAATCCCAAGGTTTTTAAAATAATTCCTTCATTTAATGCTTTCATCGAGATAGCGCTTTCCAACAGACCTGCCGCACCCAAAGTATGTCCGAAAAACGGTTTTAAAGAATTGACAGGTACATTATCCAAACCTGCCCGAACAATGGCATTCACTTCCATTGCATCGTTGTAAGGCGTTGCCGTTCCGTGGGCATTTATGAACGCGAGACTATCAGACAGACTGTTAGACGTAAGACTGCTTAATATGTAATTTAAGGCTCTGTAACTGCCTTCGCCTGTTCTCGACGGTGCGGAAATATGATTGGCATCGTTACGAATTGCCCCCTCCAATAAAGAAACAGCCGTATTATGTCTTGTGTCTTGTGAAAAAATAATCGTTGCTGCCGCCTCTCCCAGATTCAATCCGCAACGGTCTTTGTCGAACGGACGGCAAAGTTCGGGCGACAGGGCTTTGAACGACTGAAAACCTGAAATAATAAATTTTGACAAAAAATCCACGCCTATCACAACCGCATATTCGTAGTTCTCTGATTGTAACTCGCGCATTGCCGCAATTTGTGCCGCCGCACCCGAAATGCAAGCATTGGAAACGACAATCGGCGTATTGGGATTGTTGAAAAAACGGGTGATGATTTCGGCGGTATGCCATAGATAGACAGGAGATTGCGGGTCAAGCCCGCAATGACAATCCTTGTTTTCTAAAAGATCTACATTTCCCTTTGTAGTTGATAAAATAAATATTGTTTTGTCGTTCGATAAATCAATTTGAGCCTCCCTGTTTGCAGAAAAGACCGATAGAATTGCTGCTTTTTCAAGCCCTGTATAATTGTTTTTTGACGATATTTTTAAAAATTCGTCATTCAATTTTTCTTTATCAATCAGCGATGCCATAAATGCTTCGGGCAAATCGAATGTGCCGACATCATAGTACCTCACTCCCGAAATACCTTGCTTTACGGCACAAAAATTTTCTTCTGTCGTAAAACCCAACGAGGAAATGATATTATCGCCAATTATATACATTCTTTTTTATTTGTTAATCAATCCGTTTTTCCGTTTCCACTCTTCAAAAAACGGCGGATTTGTCCATACTAATTGGTGTTGCTTATCTAAAAACACTTGAACGGAATATCCTGTAGCAACCAACGAATTGTCGTCCAAATCATATATCTCATAATCGAAAATGATTTTAGCGGCTTCCGTATTGCGAAAACTGATGTCGATACGGGCTTTCCTGCCATAAGCCAAGGTTTTTTTGTAACTAAACCGCAAATCCACCAAAGGTGCATAATAGCCATTGCCAAAAATATCCAAGTAGCCTATGCCGTATTTTTTGCCGAAAGCCTCGCGGGCATCTTCAAAATAGAGTACATACGAGCCGTGCCAAACAATGCTCATCGAATCTACTTCGCTGAAACGGACGTCGATTTCTTTCGATGCTGTCAGTATGTTGTTTTTATTTTCCATCTATATCCGTTATAGAAATTTTCATCTCGCACGATGCAATCAATTTGTTCTCTACTTCTACTCTTGCATTGACAAGCGTAATGGCAAATACTTCGCTTATAACCTCTATGGTTGTTTTCAGTTCATCGCCCACTTTCGGAAGTTCTTCAATAACCAAGTCTTTGAGAGAGCCGATAAAACCAATTTTAACCTTATCGGAACAAAGGTATTTGTTTATATAACCCATACGTGCAGCACAGGTTTGTGCTATATTTTCTATTACACCGCTTTCGGTAAATTCATTGTTTTCCACAAAAATATTGTCATCTGCAACTTTCAAACCCGTGCGTGTAATCACTTCGTCGAAATGAGTCATTGCATCAATCATAACAAATGGCTTCCTTTGCGGAAGGAGTTCTTCGATATTTATTTTTTCAAATGTCATTTTTTCTTACAAACAACTATTGAGTGTCCTTTGCCTATTCCGTCTTTGATTTCTTCGACAGCCAGTCCCGCCGCTTCTATGCAGCGTATCATATCTTCGGAATGATACATTTTACTGTTTCCATTGGCTAATGCCGTGAAATAAAGGCTGATTTGCGTCAGCGCGTAGGCTGCGGTTTCAAAACGTTGCCTGTCCCAAAACGTTTCCATAATGTAAAGTTTCGTATGGCTATTCATCGATTTTGACGCTCTTGCAAGAATACTTGTTACTTCTTCTTCCGAGAAGCAGTCGAGGAACTGACTCAACCAAATTGCATCAAAACCTGCGGGAAAGGGCGTTTCTTTGTTGAGCAGGTTACAGCCGTGACCGAAAATGCGGTCTGCTCCGCTTTGACTTGCCGTATGCTGTTTCATAAGTTCAATTTGCTGCGGTAAATCCATAATGGTAACCCGCACATCAGCATTGTGATTCACACAGCGCAATGCCCAACGTCCCGTATTTCCACCCACATCGAGCAAAGTTTTCGGTTGATTGGAAAACACGATTTGCAATGCTTCGTCAAACGATTGGTCGCTGTAGTAATGATCGAAGCCAAACCAACTATCCTGCACTTTTTCAGGCAGTTGAGAAAGTCCTTCATATATTGTACTCCAATTTCCGAACACTTTTAAACCTTCGGGTTTGCCGTTCAACAAGGCTTCTTCCAAGTGAAACCAGCCCAAGTAATTTACATCGTGATTAAAATCCATATCCACTTTCACAAGTGGGTCGTTGAGTAGAAACCAACCTGCTTTGGAGCAAGTAAATCTGCCGTCTTTGTAAAGTACCGTACCAATGGTCAAAGACGACTCCAACAGGCATTGAGAAGCGTATTTCGACAATTTTGTTTTTTCGGTAATTTCGTCCAAAGTCAAACCTTTTTCGGAATCGACAAGCATTTGCAGCATACCGAATTTTATCATCAGACGCGATACTTGAAAAACGATTGGGCCAAACGAAATTTCGTGTGCCAATCGTTGCGCTTCCATTGCAGATTGTCTCTCTTTGGAATAACGATTTTCTAATGCAGGGAAAAGGTTCATATCATTGCTTTTTATTTATCATTTTAATTATTATTTCGACAATATCTTTTGCTCTTGTCTTGTGCCAAGTTGTTTGGCATTTTGTGCACTGATTACTTTACCGCCTGCTTTGTCCCATTCGTCGGTCAATGCTTTGCGCACTTCTATTGATTTTATACGTTGGTTTATCCAATTTTCGCTGTAACCTAAACGGCGGTAGTTTTGAATGGCTCTCTCAATAGATAACTCAGGATCAATGGTTTCATCTATCCGTTCACTACCAACTTGTGCCAACCATTGTTTGAACGGCTCTGCTTTTTTGGACGGAATGGATTGTATCAAGCGCAAAATCTGTTCTGTATCAGCAACATCGGATTTGTAATACTTTCCGTCTGCTGCAAGTAATTTCAGTTGGTAACAATTTGTTACCAATTCATTTTCTATATTCAGTTGGTTAGTATTGCTAACCAACTCATTAATCGCAAACAAGTTGCTTCCTTCTTCTTTTAACTTATTTTTCAGCCACTTCCAATAGTTTCTAACTTTTTTATAGTCAGATTGGTCTGTCAATATTGCAATAATGTCAAGTACCGAAAACCACCATTTTTCGTTTTCTTCGTCCCAAACGGTACGAACTTGCTGTTTTTCAAATAATTGAATTTTATTTTCCTTATTTTTCATCATTTCCAAAACTCATAAAAGTTAAACCATTGCAAGGGGTATTGTTTTACGGTATTTTCCAATTCGGAAACGTATGATGTTGCGAGATTTGCGATTTGCGTTTTACGATCAACAACCGTTTTTTCACATCGCTCATTGCCCATATCACCTAACGGTTTTACAAAGACTTTGTATTTCTTCACCGAGATTTTTATCACAAAAATAGCCAAAACTTCTACTTCAAAACTTGTTGCTAACACATAAGCGCCGATCGGAAAGTCGGCTTTCCCCCGCAGAAAATCACACGCTATACTTTTTGTTGATCCGTGATTTCTGTCGCAAGGCATTGATACGATTTCGCCGTTTTGCAAAGCGGTGTTTACAGCAAAAAGGTGCGACATATCGCTCAAAACGGGTATAAGGTTTATATTATTGCTACTTAGTATTTTATCGCGATTTTTTTGTACTGTTTGCGTTTCTCCCGCATAAATCAGTGCATTGATTTTTTTCTTTGTTGAATTGAGCAGATAACCGCCAATTTCAAAATTTCCTACGTGAGAACCTGCCATAATAAAGCCTTTTTCGCCATTCGACAATCGCTCGTAATGCTCGTTGCCAACAATTTCTACCTCAAAGGCATTTTCTCTTCCTGCGTAAACCGCAAAACGGTCAAGCATAACTTGACCGAAAAGGGAATGATTTTGGTATGTTTTCAAAAATGATTTCCAAACAGAATAATCAAAATGCTGTCTAAAATAATGATAAATGGCTAAATATCTCTTTCTTGCGAAAAGCATATAAAACGGCACAACCGCAGCCAAGATGATATAGCCCAGCCGCAAGTTCCACCATCGGAAGAAAAAAATCAATGCACGTTGCCCCAACGTTCCTCCGCCGGTATTGCCTTTCCATTGTTTTTTTTTAGACACCGGAAACCTTACTTTCTATATAATCGCAAAATTGTCCCAAGGTCTGCACGCCTGCCATTTCTTCCGGATTGATTTTGAAACCGAAATTACGTTCTACGATGACTACAATATCTACAAAGTCAAGACTGTCAATGCCTAAATCATTTTTCAGCATTGCGTCCGGCTTAATCATCTCTTCTTCAACTTCAATGTCTTCAATCAAAAAGTTTTTTATAATTTCTTCAATTTCCGTTCTTGTCATAATATATTATATTTTCTTAATTATCAATGCACTATTTGTTCCTCCGAAACCAAAGGAATTAGACAAAATCAGATTTAAGTTTTTATCAATGGTTTTATCGGCGATATTCAGTTTGGCAGAATGTTCGTCGGGGGTTTCAAAATTAATGTTTGGAGCCACAAACGAGTTTTGCATCATCAACAAAGAATATACGATTTCGCTTGCTCCTGCCATCCAACATTCGTGTCCTGTCATTGATTTCGTGGAACTTACCAAAGGACGATAGTCGCCGAATGCTTTATCAATCGCGATTGCTTCATACATATCGCCTTGCGGCGTAGATGTTGCGTGTGCATTGATGTAATCAATATCTTTTGCCGAAATATGGGCGTCTTTCAAAGCACGGTCTATTGCAATAAGACAGCCAATATCGCTTGGTTGAGAAATATTCGCACCGTTTGATGAAATTCCATAACCCGTTACTTCTGCCAAAATAGTTGCTCCGCGCTTAACCGCGTGTTCGTATTCTTCGAGTATCAGGCTTGCCGCTCCGCCGCTTGGAACCAAACCATCTCTGCCGGAATCAAACGGACGCGACGATTTTTCAGGCTCGTCCATACGGACAGAAAAAGCGCTCAGTGCATCGAAACTTGCCATAGAATACAGATTGGTTTCCTGTGCACCGCCGCACAACACCATATCTTGCATACCGTTTTGAATAAACATATATCCCAAACCAATAGCGTGCGAACCACTGGCACAGGCAGCGCTGATGGTCATATTCACGCCTTTCAATTTGAAAATGGTCGAAAGATTCATCGTAACGGTGGAGTTCATAGATTGGAAAACAGCGCCCGACCCAAGCAGAGTCGTGTCGCCCTTTTGTTTCATAATTTCGTGGGCTTCGATAACGGCTTGTGCCGATGAATCGTTTCCATACAAAATCCCCATTTCGTTTTCTTCGAGGTAATCCAAGTCAATTTTGGCGTTTTTAAAGGCTTCTGTGGTGGCCATATAGGCATATTCACCTTCCTCCGCTAATCCTACGCGCGAACGTCTGTCTAACAATCCTTTCAATACAGGACGCTCGACAATTCCCGTAAGCGATGAACGGTATCCGTATGCTTTCCGCTGCGGATCTATTCCGATGCCCGATTTGCCCTCATAAAGCGACTTGGCAACTTCATCTATATTTTTGCCGATGCAGGAATAAATCCCGATGCCTGTAATAACTACTCTTCTCATATTAGTTCTTGAACTCTATATCAGAGTCCTCCTGAAATTGCAATTACTTGTCCGGAAATATAACCGGCGTTTTCCGAAACTAAAAAACCGACTAAATCGGCTACTTCTTCCGCTTTGCCAAAGCGTCCCGCGGGAACGATTTTCTTCAATTCGTCCTGATTTAAATCCTTAGTCATATCGGTTTCGATAAATCCGGGTGCAACAGCATTGACGGTTACTTTCTTTTTCGCCGTTTCCAACGCAAGCGCTTTGGTCATACCGATAATACCTGCTTTTGCCGATGCGTAATTGGCTTGCCCTGCCATTCCGTTGATGCCCGAAATGGACACAATGTTTATCACCCTGCCGAATTTCTTGTTCATCATATATTTTATCAGTGCGCGAGTGATATAAAAAGCGCCGTTTAGTCCTGTGCCGATCACCTTGTGCCACTCGTCATCCGACATCCAAAACATCAGATTGTCTTTTCTGATACCCGCATTATTCACCAAAACGGCAATATAATCGTCGGTATGTGTTGCCTGCCATTCCGACAGAATTTTTTCCACAGTCGCACCGTCCGATACATCAAAGGGCAATAATTCGGCGATTCCTGCTTTATCCTCTATTAATCGCTTGGTTTCCAAAGCCTCTACCGTATTGCTTTGATAATTTATCAAAACGGGATAACCCATTTCTGCTAATTTCAGGCAAATTGCCCTGCCAATCCCACGCGATCCGCCCGTCACCAATGCATACTTCATAACTTACAATAATTAAGTTTTTTATTCATCAGATACTGCTTCATACGTTCAATTTCCCTGTATTTGGGCGTATCGTCTGAAAATGCAGGAAAAAACGCCCTTATTTCATTATAAATAGTGCGGGCTTGTCCCGATATTTTATCCTGTATCTTCAAATATTCTATTGCTTGAACCAAAGCCATAAAATGAATGGATATTACTTGAAAAGCGTTGTCAATAATGTGCTTTGCAATCAATGCCGAGTTCGTACCCATACTGACAATATCTTGATTATCGTTATTATTTGGGATACTGTGTACATACATTGGATTAGACAACATCTGACATTCGGCTGTGGTTGAGGTTGCTGTGAATTGCGAAGCCTGTAATCCGTAGTTCAATCCCAATACACCCAAATTGACAAACGGCGGAAGGATTTCATTGATGCGGTCGTGAAATAAATAATTCAACTGCCGTTCGGTTAGCATCGTCAATTTCGTGATAGCAATCTTCACTTTATCCATTTCCAACGAAATATAATCGCCGTGAAAATTTCCTCCGTGATAAACATTTTGAGTTTCGGTATCAATAATGGGATTATCACAACTTGAATTTAATTCGTTTATCAGAATGGTAAGCGCGTTTTTCAAGGTATCATAAACGGGTCCCAAGATTTGAGGAACACAACGCAATGAATAATACGGCTGAACTTTGTGTTCAAAGGTTTTTGTTCCATTATGACCGCCATTGTATAACTCGTTCTCACGTTTACGAATGCATCGGCTATCGTGAGAAATTTCACGCATAATACGGGCAACTTCAGACTGTCCTTCGTGGTGTTTTGTTCCATTAAGCGTTTCCGACATAAAGTCATCGTAAGAAGAGGCTATCTCGTTCATCATCATAGAAGCGGTGATAGACCAGTCGAGTAAGCGTTTGGCATATATTAAATTAACCAAACCAATCCCTGTCATAACAGATGTTCCGTTAGTGATAGCCAAACCCTCTCTCATATGAATGGTAAAAGGCTTCAGTTTTTCTTCTTCGAGCACCTCTTTGGCGCTTCTCCATTCGCCTTTGTAGTGTACCTCGCCTTCTCCAATCAATGCTAATGCGATATGAGCCAACTGCACCAAATCGCCGCTGGCGCCTACACTTCCGTGTTCGGGAATTAACGGATAAATATCTCTGTTTATAAATTCTACCAACAGTTGTACCAAATCAGGATGTACGCCCGACTTCGCCTGTACGAACGTCCCCAAGCGTGCCAACATAGCCGCCTTGACGTACAAATCGGGCAAGGGATTACCGGCGCCCGTAGAATGACTTCGTATGATATTATATTGAAGTTCTATAAGCGATTTATCATCAATTCGATACTGAGCCATCGGGCCAAATCCCGTATTGATTCCATAAATTATTTTTCCTGATGCAAACCGGGTAAGAAAATCAAAACATTTTTTTATTTGTACTTCTGTTTCAGACGATAAGACAATACTTTCATTCTTACACAAAATACTTTCTACATCGTCAATGTTTAGAGAGTGAGTGATTTTATTCATAAAACTATATACAGAACGTTAATGGGTACACCTTTTCGGGATGCAAAGTAATGAAAAAATAGGGATATATACAAATAAAAATGATTATTTCTCCCGCATAAACACATTTATAGGCGTTCCCGACAGGTTCCAGTGTTTTCTCAGTTGATTTTCAAGGAAGCGTTTGTAGGGTTCCCTCACCCATTGCGGCAGGTTGCAGAAAAACACAAAACTCGGAACTGCGGTGTTGGGTAATTGGGTGATGTATTTGATTTTCACTACCTTTCCTTTGTACATAGGAGGGGGTGTGTGTTCTATAATAGGAAGCAAAACTTCATTTAATTGATGTGTAGAGATTTTGGTCTTTCGGGTATTGTAAACTTCGTTGGCGGTTTCCAATATTTTGAAAATCCGTTGTTTGGTAAGCGCTGAAGCAAAAATGATTGGAATATCCGTAAGCGGTGCTGTCCTTTCGCGAATGGCAGCCTCGAATGTTTTGATTACTTTCTGGTCTTTGTTTTCTACCAAATCCCATTTGTTTACTACAATCACCAAACCTTTCCTGTTTTTCTGTACCAGCGAAAAGATATTGATGTCCTGCGCTTCGATACCGCGGGTCGCATCAACCATCAAAATACAGACATCGGCATTTTCAATGGAACGAATGGCACGAATGACCGAGTAATATTCCAAATCTTCGTTTACTTTATTTTTCTTACGAATACCTGCCGTATCCACCAAATAGAAT